>ENA-OWOF01000445-OWOF01000445.1-gut-metagenome-genome-assembly--contig:-NODE-445-length-14601-cov-4.197329_pt1 | contig 14601 bp, 13 predicted proteins | sample MGYA00248255_ERZ651790 | MGnify/ENA primary metagenome ERZ651790 (study PRJEB26908, sample SAMEA4031711) | gut metagenome | biome: gut; feature: normal infant; material: stool | place: China | collected 2015...
TGGTGCCGGGAGAAACCATGTTGGCGCGGATGCCGAACTCGGCCAGATCCTTTGCCAGAGCACGAGTGTAGCTCTGGACAGCGCCCTTGGAAGCTGCATAGATGGAAGCGCCGATGCCGGCACCACTGGTCACGGCGATGGTGCTGAAGTTGACAATCGAGGCGTCCTTGCCCTTCTTCAGCAGGGGCAGAGCGGCCCGAGTGTTGAAGAACACACTGTCAAAGTTCAGAGCCATGACCTTCCGCATAAAGCCGGTCTCCATCTCGGACACACGCTGCCGGCCGCCCAGGCCGCCTACGTTGTTGACCAGCAGATCCAGAGAACCAAACTCCTCGCCGATCTTGGCGAAGGTCTCGTTCACCTGCTCCTCGTTGGTAGCATCGCAGGCATAGAAGTGGACCTTGATGCCCTGGCTCTCCAGCTTATCGATCACCTTTTTACCTGCCTCCAGATCGATGCCGGTAATGATGACCTCGTATCCTGCCCGGCCCAGTGCCTCTGCGGTTGCGCCACCAATGCCGCCGGTTGCACCAGTAATAACTGCTCTCATAATAAAACCTCCATCATAAGTAAAAAATTATTGTAACCTTAAACGGTTAACTGCATTTGATAGGTAGCCTTGTCCCCCACACTTCGGATCAAAACCGTATTCCGGATCCGATTCACGGGGTTGTCCTTGGTTTTCAGCAGGAACAGTTCCTGCCCTTCCTGGAGATCGACCCGAACCTGCATCGACTCTGCCCCAAGCTGAGCCCGCAGAACCACAGCGTTCTGATCTGTTTTAACTTTCTTGGTTTCCAGAACGTGCTGATAGCCGTTCTCCGAGAAGCCCAGGTCCGCCGCTTCCGTCGGCAGGTCGCAGGACAGCTCAATCCCCGGCTCAAAGTGGAAGGTATAATCGTAAACGCCGGTTTTGCCCTCCACCTGAAAGTAATCCAGAACGGAATTCTCGGTGATCTTCAGCTCTCTTGTGTAGTCGATACCCTCATAAACGTTCTCGGCCTTGCAGCGCACCCGGTCGTTCTCAAACAGCAGGCATTTGCCCGGTTCGACCGAGGTAATGTCGGTTCCGTTCCAGCACACTGTGTTGTGTGCCAAGGTTTTACGGTGCCACTCGTTGCATAGCCGCGACTGATAGCCCGCATTGGACAGATCCCGAGACAGGCGAAGCTTTTTGTACATTACCTCAACGTTCATGATGTCCGGGTGGGCATGAGAACGCCCATTCAGGCCGTACTTCAAGAACACATTCCAGGAATCGTTCCGTAGCATAGCAAAGTTGGAAGTGGGGAAAGTCGTCGAGCTGTGGGGAACGGGCTTGTAGTCCGCATAATTGAAATCGATGTTGAACAGCAGCCGCTCCAGGCAGATGGTTCCGCAGCAGTAATAGGGCTCCGACAGCGGCAAAGTGGTTCTCGGCGCGGGATCTGCCTCAATGATTTTGAGGATATTTCCTACCGGGCTGTACTCGCCAAAGGCCCGGGCTGCCGTATGATAAACATAGCTGAAGGTCTTCAGATTCAGATCCGGCCAGCCATCGTTGGGATTGGGCAGATAAAGGTTGTCAAAAGCGTACTGGTACGCCTGCACAAACATCCGCTCCAAAATAGCGGTGCTTTCCTGACCAAAATCGTAATCGTAAATTTTGCTGAACAGGAACAGATAGGAAACGCCCTCCAAGAGGAAGAAGTTGTAGTGAATTGACCCTTCGTACCAGAAGCCGTCCTTGGTGACGCCCTTTTTCAGCTGCTCGTGCATATTGAACTGGCTCTTGAAGGCGTAGTCGATCATTTCCTGATCGTGCATGGCCAAGCCCATAACACCGATTGCAGAGAGCGACCAGCAGCTGATGTTGTGGATGGCAACCGCCTGCGGAGCCATCAAGCGGAACATCTCGCGGAACAGTTTCTGGTGGATACGCTCCAACCAGGCCGAATCCAGCTCATCTCGCAGAATCTCGATGGTCTGGATAAACCGGATGGCTACGATTGCCTCATTGAGACCCTGGGGCATCATCTTACCGCAGCCCCACACCATGTTGTCGTAACTTTCGCAGAGGACATTTTCTTTGTTGTGCAGCTGGAACTCCTGATAATGCTCTGCGTAGAACTCCATGACCCGGACCGCATAATCCCGGTACTTGGTCTCGCCGGTGGCCTTGTAGATCAGGGCGGAAACCAGAGTCATCACAACAGCCCGGTTGCGATAGAAGGTAATCCAAACGCCGTTCTGCGTCTCGTCCCGATAGACTTTCCCGCAGACAACACAGCGGTGTTCCTTCGGCGAGTTCAGGTCAAAGATCAGGCGGCCGCCATCGTCGTCGCAGAAGTAATGGTGACCCCATCGGCTCAGCTTCTCCGGGGAATCGGAAAAGCCGGGCATAAATGCATCGACGTCTTTCTTCATGACTTCAAGCGCCTTCTGGTTCATCTCCAGCCCCATCAGCTCTTGAAACCGATCGTTTACATAATTCACAAAAGCCCTCCTATTGGCGATGGATACCCCTTTTTTACAAGGAATATTCCTGTTTCGTCTTGGATTGACATACCACTTGGATCGGTGTAGTGTTGGATGCGGAATCACAGTATCCAACCTTTACCTCATAGGAACAACCACCGCACTCCAGGAAAAGAGACCGCCCCTTGTGCTGAACTTTCACCGGATCATCCGAGAAGGTAAAGCACTCAAAAAAGACTTGTTCTTTTTCCGGCGCAGAAGAGCAGGTTGCCAGGGTCTGGATCTCTGTCCGGCATTTTTTGTCCTGCTCCTGGGTGGTCATGACGCTCTCCACCTGCTGCTGATACTGCTTTTGGCAGACAGGCCGGTCCGAATAGACATGGTAAGACAGTTCTTCGCCCATCAGCGGGTATACGGCCGTTTGTCCATCCAACTGCGCCCTTCGGTCCGTATTGCAGATCAGAGAATAGGTGTGGGACTGTGTGCTGCGCAGCAGATCTACAAACACCCAGAACCGCAGACCGTCGGTGATCAGCGCCCGGCTGACTTCCTGCATTTCCTGTTTGGCAGGGTACACGCCGGCCGTCTCGCCGCGATAGAGCACCAGGCTGCCCTCCGTCTGGAATTTGGTCACCCGCCCTGCATACTGTTCGGGGCAGAAGGGCTCGCCCGCCACCAGACGCTGCCGGACGCTGCTCATATACGCATCGCTTACATCTACGGCATCGGTGTAAAGCCCATCCACCAACAGAACATTGTGGTTGTCCGGCATCAGGTTGCGGTTATATCCATCCTCACAGGTGAAATAATCGCTCCCGCGGGTAAAGATGTAGGAGAGGTTATCCGGATGATGATGGGACAGGGAGAACAATTCGATCCCCTCTTCGTTCCGAATCTTCCAGCCTTCTCTCCACTGCTTGATACCGCCCGGCGGACTGCACTTGATAGTCAGGACTTTGGCATCTCGTTCCCAACTGCTGCGAACCGTCAGTAGACCCAGATCATCGAAGTAGCGCACCAGCGGCAGGTCTGAAAGCTCTTTTTCCGGTACATCGGGCGCATACCACAAGAACTCGAACACCGCTTCCGGCAGAATCCCGGGTTTCACCTTGCTGTTCTGAGCCTCCTCCATCAAAAACTCATCGACCACCAGGTTGCCCAGCTTTTGTGCGTAGCCATCGCCATATTCTGCGGCAGCCTTATAATACACACAGGCTGTATGAGAACTGTACCGGTCATGGCAGTCCCCATAGTTCAGTTGGCGTTTCAGGTCCGCACAGGACTGATACAGCCGGTAGTAGAAGGTATTTTTGAGGTATTCACTCTTCTGGAACCAATCCACGCCCTCCTGTACTTTCAGCAGATGGGCATAGACAAACAGCCACATCCCGCCATAGCGCCAGTAGGTCGCGCCCTCATAGTTCGACCCGTCCTCCGGCATCAGCGCGAACACCCGCGCAAAGTCCTCTTTGGCTTCCTGAATGTACTGTGCAGCGGCTTCATCTTCCCCTTGCAGGGCGTAACCCGCAGCGGCGAGACCTGTCATATTGATCCAGTTATGGTTCTGGTAGAAGTTGGTGGACCAACCCTTGCCGTAGGTCTCGCGCCGGTAATCCAGCATGATCTGTGCGTGATGCCGGATTTTGTCCGACACTTTTTTCTGCTCCTCGCTGGAAAGCCAGGGCTTGAGCCAGTCATATCCCAAAGACAATCCAAACAGAATCCAGGAAGCAGACAGGTCTACATTTACCAAATGGGCGTTGCCCCATTTTTCATAGGAAAGCACGGTGCGAATAAATCGCTTTGCCTGGTGCAGATATTCCTCGTCACCGCTGAGGCAATAGGCCAGCGCCAAATTGGGGATCGCAATGCCCATATAAGTTGTGCTTTCTTTGGGATGTTCCTCAGGCAGGACCATCGTTTTATAGCGATCGGCCTGCTCAAGAAGCCTTTGATACTGTTTTTTTTGTTTTCCGGAAATCTCTTTGCGGTAGGGTTCCAAGTCTCCGATAAAAATCAAATGGCTCGCCTCATTTCACTCTTTTGCCTCTTTTTTCTTTGCGGTCCCGCAGCTTTGCAGCCAGTTCTGAAAGGACCGTATAGAACAGCAGATACAGTGTTGCAAAGCCAAACGGTTCTCCTGGAATCAGAACCGTTTCAACCGGGAGTTCCAGCATCTGATTGAGCAGCAAATTCAGATTCTGATAGGTCAGGTAAACCAAAATTACTGTAATCATGCTGGCGGCTATTTCCACCAAATTCCGAGCTGCTTTTTTTGCACCAGAAATGTTGCGATAGGTGTGGTTTAAAATCTCTCCATTCCGGGTCAGCCGGAACACATTGTAAGCAATCGGGTTATAAACCACGATCGTCACCAGGCCGATCCCAACTCCTAAAAAGAAGATGAAATCAATCGGACTGGAATACCCGCCTACTTGTGTTCCAAAGCCGATCATGAAGTAGCACATTCCCGCCAGCCACCAACGCATCAGCCCGGCTTTCCGGTTGTCCGTGAACCAATTCTTCAGGAACTTCTTCATACCTTTTCGCTCCCAAAATAACGTTTGACTGCATCGACCATCAGCAAAATCCCTGCTGCTCCAAAAGCGGTCATCAGGCCCGCACTGAACAGAATTGCTTTTTGTACCACCGCGACATCCAAGCTGCTCTGAATTTGGATCGCCTGCTGGTAGATACCAACCAGCTGCATCCCCAGAGCGATAGTGCCCATACAGAGCAGCGCAGTCAATACCTCTTCTCGAATTCTTTCTCCGTGGATCTGGGTAGCTTCAAACAGAGTTACAAGACCCAGCAATACAAACAGGAACATGATGAACCCGCAAATTTGATCCTCCAGAAGCAGCAGGGCGTTGGTGTGGACATAGGTGAAAATCAGATGCACAATTGCCGCTGCAGCCACCAGCAATTTTGCGGTGATCTGGATCTTAGAGGTTTCTTTACGCATGATTTTCCTCCACCTCTCTGCACAACAGACTCCTGGTTGTCTCTCCATCAAAGAAATGTGCCTTGTCCATGGAGAGACTGACGTAAAACTCCGGATTGATCTTTACGTCGGAGGGGACGCTCAGGACCAGTGAACTGCCTCCAACCATGGCATGAACAATCTGGTACCGGCCCATATACTCCACTTCCTCCAGACGCACCGGGATGGTATTCTCCTGGATACCCTCCGAGACTGCCAGTGCCTCCGGGCGCAAGCCCAGGATAACCTCTTTCCCGATCGAAGAGCGGAGCTTGGCTTTCAGCGCGTCCGGCAGCGAAAGCCGGAAGCTTTCATTTTCAAAGCCGGTTTCACTCAGCTTGCCAGGGATAAAGTTCATCTGTGGTGTGCCGATAAAGCTGGCCACAAAGAGGTTGACCGGAGCGGCGTAAATCTCCTGCGGGGTACCCACCTGTTGGATCACACCCTCTTTCATGACAACGATCCGGTCCGCCATGGTCATGGCTTCGGTCTGATCATGGGTAACATAGATGGTTGTCACTCCAAGGCGCTGCTGCAGCCGTACAATCTCGATTCGGGTGGAATTTCGCAGCTTGGCATCCAGGTTCGACAAGGGCTCGTCCATCAGAAACGCTTTCGGCTTGCGGACAATGGCACGGGCCAGTGCCACCCGCTGCTTTTGGCCGCCGGACAGCTGCTTGGGCAGACGGTTCAGGTATTCGGTAATTTCAACCGTATCCGCAGCTTCCAGCACTTTATCCAGGATAACCGTGTCCTTTTCGTGCTGGACTTTCATGCTGATGCCCACATTCTCGTAGACCGACATGTTGCTATACAGGGCGTAATCCTGAAAGACAATCGCAATATCACGCTCTACCGGGGGGCATTTGTTAACGACTTTTCCATCCAGGATCACTTCTCCCGAACTGATTTGCTCCAGACCGCCCAGCATTCGGAGAACCGTGGATTTGCCGCACCCGGAGGGGCCGACAAACACGATAAACTCCCCTTCATCAATGGTAAGGTTAAAGTCGTGAATGGCATGGAAGCCATTTGGGTAAATCTTATTAACGTTTTTGAATTGAATTTTTCCCATTTGCTCTACACGCCTCCGATTTTATGAACCAATACGCTCGAGCTTCTGCCGGAGAGCCTGGCGTTTTTTCGCCTTGGCTGTGCCGGTCACTCCTGCGATGATTAAGAGAACGGATCCGATCAGGTTGGAAACAAGCAGAATCGTCTCGTGTACATAGGGCTGGAGAAATACCGGCACGATCAAGAACTGCCTCACAAGGAAGTACACCCCAACGGCCAGTGTGATCACGGCCCATCGCGAACTGTACACATTGATCTTCACTGCACAGGTAAATACCAGAAACAGCACGAAGATATTCACGATAACTGTTAAACCCATCCAGAAATTAACGGGCATCGAATCCAAAATCGTGGTGACATATACAAACTCGGCAATGATCGCCAGGAGCGTCATGGTGTAAGAATAGCCGTTCGTTTTATAAAGCGTCACATAGGTTTTCTTTTCTTCGGGAGGAATGGATTTCAGCATACTCAAACACCCTCCTTTTTCAAGCGGACAAATGTCAAATGGCTCGCAGTCAAATCGATCGCCAATGCGCCGCACACCAAGATGTAAAGTGCGTTAAACACCACTCCAAGCCGGAATGTTGTAAACTGCAGCTGATAGTTTTCAAGCCCCTCCAGAGACAGGTACTGAAAATCCAATCCCTGATAGTAAACAGAAATTGCTTGTAAATTCATGATCGAGTTGGCTGCGCCATAACAGCAGGCAACCATCAGCAGCAACATTACAACCAATGCAAAACGATCCGGAACACAAGACAGAATCTCCAGAAAAACGATCAGAGCAATCCCGATCACACCCACCAGCGACCAGGCAAAAATCTGGCGGTTAAACGTCTGAAGGATCACGTCGTGGAACATTGCGATTTCTTGGTTCTGCGGCAGTTTCAGTCCAAACAAATCACTATATTCCGTCATAAAGGCCAGGGCAAACAGAAACATTCCGATGGAAGCCAGAATATACAGCACAGAAAGGATCTGCTGCCCTTTGAAAAGTTTTCTCATAAGTTCCTCCTAATTCTGTATTCCAAAGGCCCTGCCCCGAATACAGTTTGCAGAGTTCAGTTTGCGGCCTGCATCGCTGCGTAGGACTGCTGGTAGGTCGCAACATAGTCCGCGAGATTGCGCGCTTCAAACTGTGCCAGATACTCCTCATAATTGGCCGGAATCGTAATTCCCTGCGGGGGATTGTTGCGGGTCTTGTACCGTACGATGTTAAACATCTCTTCCACGACGCCATCTTCCTCCATGGCAGTGGTTTCAGAGATCATCTCTTTCTGCCGGAGCGTCAGGGAGAAGACCGGCGGAATCATCTTGTAATAATTGGGGTTGTCGCCCTTGGGGCCCTCGCCGGCGTAGGTTGCAAAGGTCGTGGTGGAACCCTGGAGCAGCGCCCCCCCCACAAAGCCGCGCTCGGAAGTATACTGGTACTCAAAGCCGATGTCTTTCTGGTATCCAATGGGGATCAGGCTACCCATCCAGTCCCGCATAAAGGTGGACAAATCGCCCTTGGCCACCGCATTGCAGGTGTCCACCATCCACTGGTTAAACTTGGGATAGGAGGTCCCATCCGGACCCTGGTAGCTGCCGTTCTCCTCCAAGTTCATCGGCAGGCCGTAGTTCTGGAGCGTGGAACCCTCTTCGGTGAAGAAGTAGTCAAACAGAGCGCAGGCGCGGCGCAGAGTCTTTTCGTCCGTGCAGCCCGCTGCCGAAATTGCCCAGCCGTCGGGTTTGATGGCGCGGCCGTTGTCGATGAAGTACTGCCACACGCCGTTCACCTTGGCGACCGGCGGCAGGATCACCACAACATCGCTGTTCAGCGAGTCCGCAGTGGAGGATGCCTGCCAGTCGAAGGTGATAAAGCCAAAGGAAGGCGCATCGCTGGAATCCGTTCCCCACAGAGTGCTGCGGAAGTTGGTCTTGTTGGTCAGGTCATAGCAATCGGAGTAGATCAGACCCTCGGCCTCCATATCAGACAGATAGCACAGCACATTGTACATGCCCTCGGTGGAGTAGGTGTATTGCACATTATTATCTGCATCAATGTACCAGCGAGCGGTGTAGGAGTCCGCACTGTGTGCTTTCACGCCGTCAAAATAGGTGCTAAGGCGCAGCAGATCCTCCCGATAGCTGGACTGACGGGTGAACATGGGCCAGACCGTATCCGCTCTTCCGTCGGTCAGGTAGCCGGGGTTTGCCTTGATGCAGCGCATCAGGGCCACCAGCTCGTCGATGTCGTAGGCGGCCTTCTCGCCCAGGAACAGCTCGGAGGGAGAAGCGTAGTCGTAGTTGTCCTTGATGTACTGGACAAAGGTCCTGGTCAGAGTTTCGCCGTTTTTCACCGAGAGGGCGTTCTGCAACTCCACAATGTTCTGATCGGTCTTTTTGGTAATGGTGACGCCTTCCATGGGAGACACGCTGCCGCCGTTAGCGCCATAGCGGGCGTTTGCGCCAGCATAGAAGCCCTTGTAATGGCAGGTCAGCTCGGTGGCAGTGTCGTAGGGGGCGTTGTTTACATCCAGCAGCATCACGACCCAGCTCTGGCGGGCGCAGAACGAGCGAGCAAAGTTATTCAGTTCTGCAATGTAAGGGATGTGATAAATGTTGCCGTCATATGCGGTGATTGCACGTCGAACGTCAGGATTCTCGTCCAAATAATTCTGGAAATTGGGCAGGTAACCCTGATCCATCATCTGGCTCAGATTGACAAATTTGCCCTCGGTGCCATAGTACATCAGATCATCTGCGATGGAGTTACCGCCAAAAATATTTGCCTCTGCAAAGTTGGTGGTGGAGGCGGTATCGATCATCTCGGTAGCCTTCTGGTCCTGGGTGGTGACATCGGTGATGGTCACATTCAGCACCTGCTTCAGGTGGCTCCACACCGGCTTGAGCATACCGGCGGTGACATTGGTGCCGTCGGGCAGATTCAAGGGAGACTCCTGGTTATAGGTGATGGTCCGGGATTTGTTGCCCGCAGCATAGTTGATTTTCAGGGCGATGTTCTCGCTGAGATCCAGCTCAGCCGCCGGGGCCGGCCCACTGCTAGCCTGGGAATTGGCCGTGCTCTGGGCCGCCTGTTCTACAACAGACGAGCCGCAGCCCGCCAGAACTGCCGAAGCAGCGGTCACAGACATGAGCTTTAAAAAATCACTCCGTTTGATTTTCATGTTTTTCTCCTTTTCTTCTACAAGAGTGTTATTCTTTAAAAAGTTATCCTTTTACGCCGCCGACGTTGACGCCCTTGGCAAAATATTTCTGAATATAGGGATAAATGACCAAAACCGGGATGATAGAACAGACGATGATTGCATAGGCCAGGCTGTCTGCTGAATAGGAAAGAACTACCGGAGATTCGTCGTACAACTTCTGGTAGTTTTCGATCAGCTGCCGCAGATAAACCTGGAGGGGTTGCTGGTTCGGGTCGGCCAGGAGCATTCTCGACCAATAGTAACCGTTCCAGCGGCTGATGGCATAGAACAGGGTCACCGTTGCAATACTGGCCGTGGACATGGGCACATAGATCCGGGAGAACAGCTGGAATTCGGTAGCGCCGTCCACCAGGGCAGCCTCTTCGATTTCCTTGGGGATGCTGTCAAAATAGTTCCGCAGAAGGATGATATTGTAGGCCTGCACGCCAAAGGCAATGATCATGCCCCAGCGGTTGTCCACGTTCATGCTCTTATAGTTCAGATAAAGCGGAATCATGCCTGCGCTGAACCACATGGTGAACACCAGCAAAAAGTTCCATTGACGGCGGAACTTGAGCTTTTTCTTTTGCAGGGCGTAGGCACCGGTCAGAGAGATAAACATACTCCACGCCGTGCCAACCACCGTATAGAACAGGGTGTTTGCATAGGCAATCCAGAAACCCTTGCTGTGGAGCACCATGTCGTAAGCCTGCAGGGTCACATCCTTGGGCAGGAGCACGATGCTCCCGCTCTCGTAGGCCACCCGGCCGCTGATGGAGACGCTGAACGCATACACGATCGGGTAGAGCGTCACGGCTGCAAAGGCGATTACCAGCAGATACGCACATACTTTAAATATTTTTTCGCTTCGGTTGAGAAGGTCCATCTTTCTTTTCCTCCTTTACCACAAAGATGTATCCGAAATATTCCGGCTAATTGTGTTTGCCCCAATCACCAGCGCAAAGGCGATGAGGGAGTTAAACAAGCTAACCGACGCACCAACGCCATAGTTGGCCGAAAGGATACCGATGCGTTGTTCAAAGGTAGACAGAACATCTGCGGTCACATAGATGTTGGAGTTGTACATCAGCAGGACGCGCTCATAACCGATAGACAGCATGTTGCCGATTCGCATAATCACCATGATAATCAAGGTCGGTGCCATGCCCGGGATCGTGACATACCGCAGCTCCTGGAGCTTATTTGCGCCGTCCACCTTCATAGCTTCATACAAGGTGGGCGAAATACCCATGATGGCGGCAAAATACACAATCGAGCTGTAGCCGCTCTCTTTCCAGATTCCAACAGCAATGTACAGTGGACGGAAATAGTTCGCGTTGGAAAGCAGCGAAACGCCCGGTTCAATGAGGTCCAGCCTCTGGAACAATGCCGCCAGAACGCCTGTGGAGTTTACGCCGCTGTACACCAGCATGATGGTAATGCTGGTGATGGTAACCTCAGACAAAAAGTGGGGCAGATAGGTCGCCGTCTGGGTCAATTTCCGGACAAAACTGTTGCCAATCTCCGCAAACAGGATAGCCAGGATAATCGGCACAGGGAAACCAAATACCAAGCTGTATGCGTTAATTACAAAGGTATTCCGGAACGCCTGCCAAAACTGTGTCTGGTAGACACCCGATACCAGGGTCATAAAGTTTGCAATGCCTTTAAAGTCGCTGTTCCATACGCCCAGGCTGGAGTCAAATCGTTTAAAGGCGATGAGCAAACCGCCCATCGGCTTATAGGCCCACAGTGCAAACCAGATCACCACCGGCAACAGCAGCACATAAATCTGCCAATCACTGGCCAAAGACTGCAAGAGCTTTTTGCCGTGCGGCTGTCGCATCTTAATTTCAAGTTGATCCATTCTTTGTGTCGTCCTCCTTGTCGTGCGCCCAGAAATACCGCTTGCAATCCGTTTGCGCCAGGCATTTCGGGCAAATTTTTGCTGGGATCCCGCTATCTTACAGTGTCACCGCCTTTCTTCTGTACTGCATTCAACTTTGGCATCAGACTCATTCAAGTACTGAGTAGTTGCTTCATCCAGCCTGCTCCATATTCTTTGTGCAGCACCGCCGCAGCGACCACCAAAGCAAGCAGACCAGTCATGCCGTTGCTGATCATCATCACCAAACCCATCGCCTGACCGCCCGCAAGCGTTGTACAATGCTGGAAGAACAGGAGAATCGGAATCCGGAAAACAAAGAGTCTTGCGAAATTTACATAGAAGGACAATTTGGTATATCCAAAGGCATACAACAGTGCCATAACTGCCGAATGGATCGCCAAAAATACGTTTGAGATCATTTCGAGAGTAAAGATCTGTGCAATCAGTTCTGCAAAGGCCACATCCCCTTTGGAGAAACTCGCAAGGATCGGATCCAGAAACACCCAAGTCAAAATGAATCCCAAAACGCCCCAGACAAAATCTACTATAAAGACACACCGAAAAATTTTCAGGGCTCGCTGTGGATTTCCATGGCCGATGTTCTGTCGAATCAAAGCAGCCCCACCATCTCCAATGCTTCCTGCCGGAACCGTAGACAGAGCGCTGACGCTGTTTGAAACGCCCAGCGCACCCACAGTTTGGGTGCCGTAGTTCACGCCAACCGAGTTGACAACCACTTTGCCTGCACTGAAGGAGAATTTTTCGGCGATAACCGGAAGGGAAATGGAAACGATTTTTTTGACGATGTCGTTCTTTAGCCTGACATATCGGAACGACAGCCCAAAGACATCTTCAGGGTTACGCAGATTATAAAGGCCGATTGCTGTTACCACCAGGTTGGAAAGTAGGGTGGCCACTCCGATCATGACAATCCCTTGGTGGAGTACCAGAACAAAAAAGGCGGAAAACGAGAACTTGGTAAGTGCCATTGCAAAGTTGATCCGCATGATCTTGGAACCATTCCCACGGGCCTTTTCAATGGCGATATAGACATTATTGAAGAAGGTGAAAAACAGATTCAGCGCAGTGATCCGGTAGTAGTTCAATCCGATTTCCACAAGCTGGGCGGGAGTGTTTGCCAAACGCAGAATAGGCCTAGCCCCCAGGATAAGCCCTGCCACCAGGACAAGGGCAGCGGCTCCAGCCATAAAAAAGGTGGTATTTACGGTGGTTTTTAACCTCTCATACTCCCCAGCTCCATACAAACCAGCAATTAGAATCCCTGCACCGATGGAAAGGCCGGTCCCCACCGAGACGATGGAGTTGTTAAGCTGGTTGAAAAACGACACCGCCGAGACGGATTCCGGGTTGATCTGAGAGGTAATTACAAGATCAAACACCCGAAACAACTCGTTGATCAGCTGGAACAGTGCCATGGGCAAACAGACAGAAAGAACTGCCTTGGGTATATTTCCCTCTAAAAAGAATTGCCTTTTTTTAAGTTCTTTTGGATCTACCTGCAAGCCCATGTTGATTCCTCTCTGCACGGGCTCTCAATTAAGAACCCGGTTCATTTATCGGAGCGATAAAATAGTGGTTCATCCAGAACCACTATTTTATATGATGACTGATGAATCGTTAAGTCTTTGCGGTTCGTATTTAAGAACTAAGTTCCGCATTTTTAGTATATACAAATTCGCCTGATTCTGTCAACCCGGTTTTTCTTTTTCTCGCATTTTGACAAAGATTCAACTTGCGAATTGTGCAACCTGTAGGGGATCATAAGAATCTCACTGAATCTTTTGAGCCTGATCATGGATCTTGGTTTGATACGTCTGCCTGAGTTTCTATGGTATCCTTCAAAACCATTCGTGCACATACGGCAGCCCCCTCTCTTTAGGCACTTTAGGCAGGAGTGCTTGACGACAGAACGATATAATGATAATATACATTCTGGATTAAAGTTGATTTGGCCTGGAGGAGGATGTAGTAAATCATGAATCGAACCGTTGAGCGCACTTTGGCAATCCTCAAAATTATTGCCAATAGCGAGCATGGCATTACCCTGCAGGAAATTGCCAATCAAATGGACATGGCAAAAAGCAGTACTTTTGCAATTGTCCATACCCTATTGGAGCTGAACTACATCAGCACGGTTGAAAACAATGATAAAAAATACTGCTTGGGGGTTGAGACTTTTGCGCTCGGGATGAAGTATGCTAACAATCAAAGCCTCGTTCAGCAGTGTGTTATTCATCTCCCTGCGCTGGCTGAAAAATACAACAAGACTGCCTTTCTTGGCATATTGAACGGCTCCAATGTGGTTTATCTTTATAAATATGTCGCAGAAAACGCACGGCTTGCCACCTGCTCCATCGGCTCCAGCAAGCCGGCCCACGCGACAGCTCTGGGCAAAGCGCTGATTGCTTTTCTCCCACCCAAAGCGCAACGCACACTGATTGATAACATAGAACTCACCTCTTATACCGATCAGACCATCTCTTCTAAAGAGGGATTTATTGCACAGTTGGAACAGATTAAAAAGCAGGGTTATGCAACCGAATTTGCTGAATTGGGCCACTTGACTGCGTGTTGCAGTGTTCCGATCCTTGATTCTCAAGGTAACGCTGTAGCTGCAATTTCTCTGGCAGATATCGCTGAATCAAACGAAAACTATCTCCAGATGGCCAATGACCTAAAGGCTGCTGCGGCAGAAATTTCCAAAATTGTGGCCTACACACAAAATTGATTCCCAAATTATAAATCAAAATTCCCGGCTTTCGGTACAGTGGACAGCCTGTTGAGCTGTTTGCCTCCGGTGGAACTTCAGTAAAAACCCTGAACGGTTCTTTTGCTGAGGTTCCATTTTTTTATAATTTTAATTTTTTGACCGCTCAGGACTTGCATACAACAAAAACGTTACAATAGACTCGTCTTGAATCCACAGTAAGAGATAAAAAATCATTTATATAGATGATTTTCTCTGGCATCCGGTTTGTTTTGTC
>ENA-OWOF01000472-OWOF01000472.1-gut-metagenome-genome-assembly--contig:-NODE-472-length-14004-cov-5.922094_pt1 | contig 14004 bp, 8 predicted proteins | sample MGYA00248255_ERZ651790 | MGnify/ENA primary metagenome ERZ651790 (study PRJEB26908, sample SAMEA4031711) | gut metagenome | biome: gut; feature: normal infant; material: stool | place: China | collected 2015 ...
TGTGCTCTTCCGATCTAAAGCCTCAATGGGGGTAAGTGTTTCCACATCCAGAGCTTCCAGCTTATCCATCATCTCGCTGGGCACAGCCGGAGAGTTATACTCCTGCAGGGCATCAAAATCCATCTGCTCTACTTTATTTTTAGGTGCAGTTGCTTCCAGCGCGCGCAGCACCTCATGGGCGCGGCGGGTCACACTGCCGGGCAGGCCTGCCAGCTTTGCCACCTCGATGCCGTAGCTGTCATCCGCCGGGCCGCGCACGATGCGGCGCAGGAAGGTGATGTCCTCGCCGCGTTTTTTTACTGCAATATTGTAGTTTTTTACGCCGTCCACGCTGCCTTCCAGCTCGGTCAGCTCGTGGTAGTGGGTGGCAAACAGAGTCTTGCAGCCAAGGCCCTTGGCGGGGTCTGCAATGTGCTCCACTACGGCGCGGGCAATGCTCATACCGTCAAAGGTGGAAGTGCCGCGGCCGATCTCGTCCAGCACCACAAGGCTTTTGGCGGTGGCATTTTTCAGGATCTCCGCTACCTCGGTCATCTCCACCATAAAGGTGGACTGACCGGCAGACAGGTCGTCCGACGCACCGATGCGAGTGAAAATGGCATCCACCACACCCACATGGCAGCTGGAAGCCGGTACAAAGGAGCCGATCTGCGCCATCAGCGCAATCAGCGCATTCTGGCGCATGTACGTGGATTTACCTGCCATGTTGGGGCCGGTGATGATCAGGCAGCGGTCTGCACCACAGTTCAGGGTGGTATCATTGGGTACAAACAAGCTGCCTTTCAGCATCTGCTCCACCACAGGGTGACGGCCCTCGGTGATGGTCAGCTCGTCACTGTCGTCCACGATGGGACGGCAGTAGTTGTTTTCCGCTGCCACCTGCGCCAGCGCCGTGAGCACATCCAGCTGGGCCACCGCATTGGCCGTGCGCTGGATGCGGTCCAGCTGAGCGCTGATGCTTTCCAGCAGTTCGCTGAACAGGCGGTGCTCCAGCGTGATGAGCCGTTCGTGGGCACCTAAGATCTTGCTTTCCAGCTCTTTCAGTTCCTGCGTGATGTAGCGTTCGCCGGAAGTCAGGGTCTGCTTGCGGATGTAGGTCTCCGGCACCATGCTCTTATAGGAGTTGCTTACCTCGATGAAGTAGCCAAACACATGGTTATAGCCGATCTTCAGCTTGGGGATGCCGGTCTCCTGCCGCAGGCGGGCTTCCAGCTGCGCCAGAACGCCCTTGGTATTGTCGCGGATGGAACGCAGCTCGTCCACCTCGGCATGGTAGCCTTTGGCAATGACACCGCCATCCTTGAGGGTAGAGGGTGCTTCCGGGTCCACCGCCGCATAAATACGGGCCTTGATGTCCTCCAACGGATCGATCTGTACTGCCAGTTCAGCAAGCTCCGGGCAGCCGCAGGCCTCAGCCTGCCTGCGCAGGCCGGGCAACCGGTCGCAGGTCTGGGCCAGCGTATAGATCTCCTTGGGTGTGGCAGAGCCGTAAACCGTGCGGGTCATCAGGCGTTCCATATCCGCAATGTAACCCAGCTCTTCGGTCAGGTCGCCGCGGGCCATGGTCTGCTTGACAAGGCTCTCCACAGCGTTCAGGCGGTGGTTGATGAGTGCACTGGAAATAAGCGGCTGCTCGATCCAGCTGCGCAGCATACGCTTGCCCATAGATGTACTGGTCTTATCCAGCACCCAGAGCAGCGTGCCCCGCTTTTCGCGGCCGCGCAGCGTCTCGGTCAGCTCCAGATTGGCGCGGGTCACGGGCGAAAGACGCATGAACTGGGCCTTATTATAGGTTATGACCGTTTTCAGACGTTCCACGCCCTTGATCTGGGTATCGTGCAGATATTCCAGCAGTGCCGCCATGGCAAAGCGCACAAGGCCGTCCGCTGCAATGCCGGTGGTCTGCGCCCAGTCGCGGCCAAACTGGTTTTCCAGCGATGCCGCCACAAGGCCCGGTGCATAGCGCTCCTCTTCGATCAGCTCCACCGAACAAGTCATATTCTTTTTGATGTACGCCGTCACCTCGCGGCAGTCCAGCAGACCCGGATTCATCAGTACTTCGCTGGGATGGTAGCGGCACAGCTCCGTAATGACCGCCGGGGCGATTTTGTCTGCATTCAGCTCTGTGATATGGGCCGTACCGGTAGAGACATCCGCAAAGCACAAACCTGCTTTCTTTCCTTTGAGGAAGATACTGGCAATGTAGTTATTGCGGTCATCCTGCAGCATACTGCTCTCAATGACCGTGCCGGGTGTGACCACGCGGATGATGTCCCGCTTGACAAGGCCCTTGGCCTTGGCCGGGTCTTCCACCTGCTCACAGATGGCTACTTTGTAGCCCTTGGCGATCAGCCGCGCCACATATCCCTCGTAGCTGTGGAAGGGCACGCCGCACATGGGCGCTCGCTCTTCCATGCCGCACTGCTTGCCGGTCAGGGTCAGGTCCAGTTCCTTGGATGCCGTCAGGGCATCGTCAAAGAACATCTCATAAAAATCGCCGATGCGGTAAAACAGAATTTCGTCCTTATGTTGTTTTTTGATCTCAAGATATTGCTGCATCATGGGCGACAGCTCTGCCATGGTTTACCCTCTCTCCCGTTCTATGGTTCTGTGCACAAGTTTGCGGCTTGTAACCGCTTTTGCAAACAAAACGCGGTCTGTTTTGCACAGCCGCGTTTTGTTTTTGCCGGTTTTAGTGGCAGCCGCCGCAGGTGGAGCAGCTGCCGGTGCAGGAAGCAGAAGGCTCCTGTACCGTCATGGGGTCACCGCCATTCATGGCAGTGTTGATGATGGCATCGATATAGTTCACGAGGTTCTCGCAGTCACGCTTGGCCTCGTTGTAAGCCACCATGCCCTCGTTGCCCATGATCTGGCCGTACAGGCTGTTCACCTTTTCGTTCAGTTCGGCGATGCGGGCATCGTTGCGCTCGCTCTTGCCGATCTCATTGTTCAGATCCATGCGGGCGAGATTGAACTCGCCGATCAGGTTCTGCAGCTCTTCGTCCTTATCGTTTGCCTTGCGGGTCTGATCCAGAACGAGGTAGCGGCTATCGGTCTGCAGCGCAACGGCTGCGCGCTTGAAAAGATCAATGCAATCCATTTGAATGGTCTCCTTCTTATTTATACGTTCAGGGGCACTGCCCCGGAATCACTCAGGCAAGCTCACCCAGCAGCACAGTCGCCCGTGCGCCCGTGAGATGTACGTTGGCATAGCTGCCCATCAGGGAAGCGTCTGCCGTGAACTCCACCGTCAGGTTGTTGTCCAGACGGCCGGAGAGGGTGCCCTCATTGCGGCCAAAGCCCTCTACCAGTACCTTCACAGTCTGGCCAACCTGCGCCTTGACCAGCGCCATGGCGATCTCGTCCTGCAGCTTGAGCAGGCGGGTCATGCGGTCGGTCTTTTCCTTGCGGGGGGTGGGATCGGGCATTTCGGCGGCCTTGGTGCCGGTGCGCTTGGAATAGATAAAGGTGAACAGCTGCATATAGCCCACCTTCTGCACCAGTTCCAGCGTCTTTACAAAGTCCGCTTCGGTCTCGCCGGGGAAGCCAACGATGATGTCACTGGAAAAAGTGATGCCGGGCACCGTTTTGCGAGCGTATTCGATCAGCTCCATGTACTGCTCCACCGTGTAGTGGCGGTTCATCTTCTTCAGCAGTTCATCGGAGCCGCACTGCACCGGCAGGTGCAGGTGCTTGCACAGCTTCGGCTGGGCGGCAATGGTGTCGATCAGCTTGTGGCTGGCATCCTTGGGGTGGCTGGTCATAAAGCGGATGTGATAATCGCCGGGCACCGTGCACAGCAGGTTGAGCAGATCAGAAAAGTCCACCTTTTCTTCCAGACCCTTGCCGTAGCTGTTGACGTTCTGTCCCAGCAATGTGATCTCCTTATAGCCTGCCTCCACAAGACCGCGGAATTCAGCAAGGATATCACCGGGCTTGCGGCTCTTCTCGCGGCCGCGCACATAAGGCACGATGCAGTAGGTGCAGAAGTTGTCGCAGCCGTACATGATGGGCAGCCATGCGCGGAACTCGCTCTCACGCCGGATGGGGATATTCTCCACGATGACCGGGCGCTGGGCGGGCTCCATCAGCACACGCTTATGCTTCTGCAGCTTCTGGGCAATGAGCTGCGGCAGGGTGTCGATGCCGTCCACGCCAAACACAAGGTCAACGTAAGGATAGCTCTGGCGCAGCTTTTCTACCACGTGCTTCTGGTTGGCCATGCATCCGCACAGGCCGATGATGAGATCATGCTTTTTTTCCTTGAGTCCCTTCAGGGCACCTACATTGCCGAACACACGCTGCTCGGCATGCTCACGCACGGCGCAGGTGTTGAAGAGGATCAGGTCTGCATCCTCGGGCTTATCGCACAGGCCATAGCCGATGTCCATCAGCACACCCTTGATCCGCTCGCCGTCGTTCACGTTCTGCTGACAGCCATAGCTGTGCACAAAGGCCAGCGGCGGCGTATCATAGAACTGCTTTACCAGCTCAGCGGCAATGTTATTATGTTCAAAACTAATGTATTCCAATCAAACCATCCTTCTCCGCCGGGCCGAAGCGCCCTGTGCGGCGAAAATCTATTTGCACTTTCTGAAAAGAGCCTTCTCTATAGTATACCCTGTTTATACGCTCCGGGCAAGAGGTTCCGTGCAAATTTTATGGTTCAGTGGGCGTTTTCCTGCGTTTGCTTCTCGCAGCAGACCTCGCATACGCCGATCAGCACAACAGCGCAGTCCTGCACATAGCCCTTCTGGTTTTTCACCAGTTTCATTACCTGCTTTTCGTCCACCTCGGCATCGGTCACGCTGCCGCACACGGTGCAGTACAGATGGCTGTGCCAGGGCAGCGTGTGGTCAAAGCGGTCAGCCTTGCCTGGAATGGACACCCGGCGCACCCGGCCCGCATCCACCAGACTATTCAGGTTACGGTATACGGTGCCAAGGCTCAGGCCCGGGCATTCCTTGACTGCAGCATCATAAATTTCCTCGGCGGTGGGGTGGTCGCACAGGTTCTGCACCGTCTGCATGACCAGCTCACGCTGTTTGGAATATCGCATAACTTCTCCTTTGCTTTCTCCTCATACAAAAGGTCTTGTTCAGACGTTCTCTTCGCCCTTGATCTTTGCCCAGTAGGCACGGGCCGCCTGCTCATTTTTGTTATCGCCAAAGGTATAATATTTTACGTCCTTGATGGCATCTGGCAGGTACTGCTGCTCCACCCAGTGATGGTCGTAGTCATGGGCGTATTTGTAGTTCTGGCCCTTCACCAGAGCATCCTCACCGTCGTAGTGCTTGTTCTGCAGTTGGCGCGGGATCGGCCCGGTACGGCCCGCCTGCACATCCGCAATGGCCGCGTTGATGGCATCATGGGCACTGTTGGACTTGGGACTGGTGGCCACCAGAATGACGGCATCTGCCAGCGGGAGCCGTGCTTCCGGCAGGCCCACCATGTTGGCGGCATCAATTGCCGCCTTCACAATGGGGATGATCTGTGGATAGGCAAGGCCCACATCCTCGCAGGCACATACCATTAGGCGACGGCAGGCCGAGGGCAGATCTCCTGCTTCCAGCAGACGGGCCAGATAATGCAGCGCCGCATCCGGGTCGGAGCCGCGCATGGACTTCTGGTAGGCTGACACGATGTCGTAGTGGTCATCGCCCTCCCGGTCATACCGCATGGCAGTGCGGCGGGTGACCTGCTGGATCATTTCCAGCGTAATGTGCTTTTCCCCATCCTCAATGGGAGCTGCCGTCACCGCAAAATCAAGACAGCCCAGCGCCTTGCGCAGGTCGCCGCCTGCGCTCTCGGCAAGGTAGGCACAGGCATCCTCGTCCATGCAGACCTTTGTGCTCTCCCCTTCCGAAAGCTTTTTCAGTGCATTGTGCACCCCACGCTCCACATCCGCTGCCGAAAGTGATTTGAACTCAAACACCGTACAGCGGGACAGCAGCGCATTATAAATGTAGAAGTATGGATTTTCGGTGGTGGATGCAATGAGCGTCACCGAGCCGTCCTCAATGCATTCCAGCAGGCTCTGCTGCTGTTTTTTGTTCAGGTACTGGATCTCGTCCAGATACAGTAGGATGCCTCCCGCACCTGCCAGCGTGCCGATATCCTTGAGCACCGCCTTGATGTCCCCGGTGCCGCAGGAAGTGCCATTGAGCTTATGCAGCGTCATACCACTGTTTTCTGCAATGATGCGTGCCACCGTCGTTTTTCCGGTACCGGACGGGCCGTAGAAGATCATGTTCGGGATGCGTCCGCTCTCGATGGTACGGCGGAACACCCTGCCCGGTGCCAACAGATGCTGCTGACCGCAGACATCTGCCAGTGTTTTGGGCCGCAGACGCTGTGCCAGTGGTTCGTTCATCGTGTTTTCCTCCTCCCGTACCGAGGCGCGATTCCCCCAGCATTTTTCTATAGTATATCGCATTTTGGCAGTAAGAGCAAGGTTTTATCTGAAAATCATTCTCAGATAATTTTTGCCCGCAGTTTACAAAAAACGCAAAACATGGTATTATCGTATCAGCTTTTGTCGATAGGAGTGGATGAAATGCCTGTTCGCAAAAAAGCACCAGAAGACCTTACTGCAAAAAAGGCGCTGGCGCTGGAAGTGATTGACCGGTTAAAAAAAGAATACCCAGATGCCGGCTGTACATTGGATTATGACCACGCCTGGCAGCTTCTGGTCAGCGTGCGTCTGGCAGCCCAGTGCACCGATGCCCGCGTGAACATTGTGGTGGAAGACCTGTTTGCCAAATATCCCAATGTTGCTGCGCTGGCTGCTGCAGAACCCGAAGACATTGAAGCCATCGTCAAGCCCTGCGGGTTGGGACACTCCAAAGCGCGGGATATCTCCGCCTGTATGCGGGTGCTGCGCGATAAATACGGTTGTCAGGTGCCCACCACCTTTGAGGAGCTGCTCGCCCTGCCCGGCGTAGGCCGCAAGAGCGCAAACCTTATCATGGGCGATGTGTTTGGCAAGCCTGCTATCGTAACAGACACCCACTGCATCCGGCTGTGCAACAAGATCGGCCTTGTGGACGGCATCAAGGAACCGCAGAAGGTGGAAATGGCCCTGTGGAAGATCGTTCCTCCGGAAGAAGGCAGCGACCTGTGCCACCGCTTTGTGATGCATGGTCGGGCAGTGTGCAATGCGCGCAAACCAGAATGCGAAAAATGTTGTTTGAAGGATATTTGCCGCTTTGCCCGGGAAACCGCCGGGCAGAGCGCAGAGCTTTAAAATTCAGGAGGTAGAATATTATGTTTGGTTTTATTTTCAGTCTGCTGATCGGCGCTCTGGCTGGTTACATCGCCGGCCGCATTATGGGCAGCGAAACTTCCACCGTGCGCAATATCGTGCTGGGCATTCTGGGCGGTTTTGTAGGCAGCATCGTGTTCGGCCTGATTGGTCTGAGCGCTACCGGCATCGTGGGTGAGATCCTCGTTTCCGTTGTGGGTGCCTGCATCTGCATCTGGATCGGCCGTAAGCTGTTCAACTGATTTTTCTTGTGTGCAAGGTTGCTCTTCGAGTTTTTTCTCGGAGAGCAGTTATATTTTTACGTCACAGACTATTTGCACCTGTTCTGCCGCAAAATCAAATCTTGACAGCGCACAGGAAGTATGATAGAATATTTCTCGTTGCAGAACATGCAAGAAAATTTTATCTGCTACTGTGGCTCAGCTGGTAGAGCAGCTCACTCGTAATGAGCAGGTCGCCTGTTCGAATCAGGTCAGTAGCTCCAAAAATCCTACGAATTTACGTTTAGAATCGTAATTTCGTGGGATTTTTTTATTTAGTCTCGCAAGTTTTCGCAAAACCGCAACATCGCCCACAAAACAAGACAAAATAAAACGCCCCGTGGCACCATTTCATAGGGCGTTATACGCATTTTTATGCTTTCTTTTGGACAGGCTCCTTGAGTTCACAATGTAGGTTTGTCAATGATGTGTTTCTGTGATGTTTGATGTAGCAATTTAACTGTACCACAGAACGACTCATTCGTCTTTTTTCACTTTGTGACACATCTATTGTAATCCTACACAGCTTTTATGGTTCAATATATGAAATTTTATTGAAAATTCTTCATGGCAGTGGTAAAATATTTTTATGTTTCTGTCATTCTGTGCCCCTTTGCGGCAGAGGGAGAGCGCAAAACAGAAAAGACGCAAAAATTGCGGCATCCTTTCCGTGGGTGGGTTTTACAGCGCACACTCTTGCGGGCGGTGATGTATGATCAGTAAGCCAAAGCAGCCAACCGCAAAACGATAGCTGCCCAAGAAGTGTGAGGAGAAGGATCGGATGAAAACAAAAACATTGCGCCGCCTATTTTCCATGCTTGCGGCACTGGTGATGGGGCTATCCCTGCTCACCGGATGCAGCGAAAAAAATGCGGAACGAACACAGGAGCAGGAAGACGCTCAGACTATTCAGGTGTATCTGTGGAGCACCAGCCTGTACGAAAACTATGCGCCCTATGTTCAGGCGCAGCTGCCGGACGTGAACATTGAATTCATCGTAGGCAACAACGATCTGGATTTTTACAAGTTTTTGCAGCAGAACGGCGGTCTGCCGGATATCATCACCTGCTGCCGCTTCTCGCTGCACGATGCGGCACCGTTGAAGGACAGCCTGATGAACCTTGCCATGACCAATGAGGCGGGCGCTGTGTACAACACCTACCTCAACAGCTTCAAAAACGAGGATGGCAGTGTGAACTGGCTGCCGGTGTGCGCGGATGCCCACGGCTTTGTGGTCAACCGCAGCCTTTTTGAGCAGTACGATATTCCCCTGCCCACCGATTACGCAAGCTTTGTAGCGGCCTGTCAGGCTTTTGAAAAGGTAGGCATCCGCGGCTTTACCTCCGATTATACCTACGACTACACCTGCATGGAAACCCTGCAGGGGCTTTCCGCTGCCGAGCTTACCACCACCGCGGGGCGCAAGTGGCGCACTACCTACAGCGACCCCGCCAGCACCGCGCGGGTGGGTCTGGACGACACCGTATGGCCGGGGGCGTTTGAGCGGATGGAGCAGTTCATTCAGGATACCCACCTTACAGCAGATGATCTTGCGTTGAATTACGACGATGTGACCGGGATGTTCCGCAACGGAGAAGTAGCCATGTACTTTGGCAGCTCTGCCGGCGTGAAGATGTTTCAGGATGAGGGCATCGACACGATCTTTCTGCCCTTCTTCAGCCAGAACGGCGAACCGTGGATCATGACCACCCCCTACTTTCAAGTTGCCCTGAACCGGGATCTGGAGCAGGACACCGCGCGCCGCGAAAAAGCCATGAAGGTGCTGAACGTCATGCTCTCCGAACAGGCGCAGAACCGCATCGTCTCGGAGGGGCAGGACATACTGAGCTACAGCCAGAACGTTCCCCTGCGCCTGACCGAGTATCTGAAGGACGTCCGCAGCGTGGTGGAAGAAAACCACATGTATATCCGCATCGCCTCCAACGATTTCTTTGCCGTTTCCAAAGATGTGGTCTCCAAAATGATCGCAGGCGAGCTTACCGCTGAGCAGGCGTATCAGGCCTTCAATGCCCAGCTCCTTGCCGAAAAGGAGCCTGCCGATAACGAGACCGTGCTGACCTCCGGGAAGGCCTATTCCAACGTATTCCACGCAAACGGCGGCAGCGCTGCCTTCTCCGTGATGGCAAACACGCTGCGCGGCGTGTATGGCACCGATGTGCTGCTTGCCACCGCAAACAGCTTTACCGGCAGCGTGCTGCAGGCGGATTATAACCAGAAAATGGCAGCTTCCATGATCATGCCGAACGGTCTGATGTCCCGCCAGCGCACCATGACCGGTGCGGAGCTGAAAGAGACCGTCCGCGCCTTTGTGGAAGGCTGCGAGGGCGGGTTTGTGCCCTTCAACCGTGGTTCTCTGCCAGTGATCAGCGGCATTGCCGTGGAGGTAAAAGAGAATAACGGCAGCTATGCCCTGACCGGCATCACCCGGAACGGGCAGCCGCTGGGAGATAACGACATCGTTACCGTGACCTGCCTTGCAACGGAAAAGCAGATGGAAGCGCTGCTTGCGAGCGATAGCGGCACGTCTGTGGGCGAAGATACGTGGGTAAAGAACACATGGCGCGATTATGTCTCCGGCGGCGCAGAGCTTGCAGAGCCGGAAAACTACATGACACTGAGGTGAGCGGAATGGCAGACGAAAAGCACGAATCCAAACGCAGCTGCTATTCCCGGCACAAGTGGCTGCCTGCCGCCACTGCCATCCTTCTTTTGGTCTTTCTGGCAGCCGGTTTCAGCTTCCGGTACATCTCGTTTATGTCGCAGACCATCTATCAGGAAAGCACCTCGCATCTGGAAGAGGTGCTGTATAAATCCAATAGTATGCTGAAAGAGATGGTGCGCAAAAACCTGACCTATCTGCATCTGTGCAACGGCTTTCTGAAAAACACCTCGAATGAGGATGAAATTCAGGCCTATATCGAGGAAGCACAGCAGGCAACCGGATTTGTTAACTTCTACTTTCTTTCCTATGACGGCAACTACACGACCGTGACCGGGGAAACCGGCTACCTTGGCCTGCAGACCAACCTGGACGAAAAGCTCTCCGATGGCGAGGATATCGTCGTGAATACGGCGCTGCCCGGCAAAGCCCCGATGCTTGCGTTCATCTGCCCTGAAACGCAGGGCAGCTACCGGGGCTTTGCCTACGATGCTGTTGCCATCACCTATTATAATGATGCTGTGCTGAGATTGCTGGACAGCTCTGCTTTTCAGGGCAATGCCAGCAACTATGTGATCTACCCGGATGGGCGGGTGGTGATTGACAATTCCGTAAACCGCAAGGAAATTATTTACAACTTCATTGCGATGCTGCGCGACCATTCCGACCTTTCCGAGAAACAGATTCTTGCCCTTTCGGATGATTTTGCGCAGGGCCGCAGCGGAAACCTGCGGGTCAAACTGGGCGACACCAGTTATTATCTGGTCTACGAGGATACCGCGGTCCAGAGCTGGACGATGGTGGGGCTTGTGCCGGTCAGCATCGTCAATGCCAGTCTGGATAAGCTGTGGTTCCACACGGTGCAGATCGTGGCGGGCATCGCCTTTGGCCTTGCTGTGCTGATCATCCTGCTGATCCTGCGCAGAAGCCATACGACCCTGCGCCGGAAGGACACTGAGATCCTGTACCGGGACGAGCTGTTCCAAAAGCTTTCGCTGAACGTGGACGACGTTTTCCTGATGCTGGACGCAAAAACCTCCAAGGTGGATTATGTCAGCCCCAACGTCGAACGGCTGCTGGGCATCCCGTGGAAAGAAGTGCGGCAGGATGCCCGTGCTCTGGCAGCGCTGCACCCGAAGGATGACCCGGATCGCGACAAGAACTTTCTGGAAGGACTGCTCAGCGGGCAGCAACGCGAATGGGATTTCGAGTTTGAGCATCGGGAGACCAAAGAGCGGCGCTGGTTCCATAACATCGCCATGGGCAGCGAGGTAGAGGGCAGGACCAAGTATATCCTTGTCTTATCCGACCGCACCGCCGACAGGCAGGTGAATCAGGCACTTTCGGATGCCGTTGCAGCGGCCGAGACTGCCAACCGCGCCAAAAGCACCTTCCTTTCCAATATGTCCCACGACATCCGCACCCCCATGAACGCCATCATCGGCTTTACCACGCTGGCACTCAGCAACATTGACGATAAAGGCCGGGTGAAGGATTATCTTGCCAAGACCCTCGCTTCCAGCAATCATCTACTTTCCCTCATCAACGATGTGCTGGATATGAGCCGCATCGAAAGCGGAAAGATCCATCTGGAAGAAGTGGAAGTCAACCTTTCGGATGTGCTGCACGACCTGAAAACCATCGTCAGCGGGCAGATCTACGCAAAGCAGCTGGAGCTTTATATGGATGCCATGGATGTGACCGATGAGGACGTCTACTGCGATAAGACCCGGCTGAATCAGGTCCTGCTGAACCTGCTGTCCAACGCCATCAAGTTCACCCCGGCGGGTGGCACGGTCTCGGTGCGGGTGCGGCAGCTTGCCGGAGCGGTGCGCGGCTGCGGGCAGTACGAGTTCCGCGTCAAGGACAACGGCATCGGCATGAGCCAAGAGTTCGCCAAAAAGATTTTTGAGCCGTTTGAGCGGGAGCGCACCTCCACGGTAAGCCGGATCCAGGGCACCGGCCTTGGCATGGCTATTACCAAAAACATCGTGGATATGATGGGCGGCACCATCGAAGTGCAGACGGCGCAGGGCAAGGGCAGCGAGTTTATCATTCGTGTGCCCATGCGTGCGCAGGCAGAGCACCGTCCGGTGGAAAAGATCACCGAACTGGAAGGCCTGAAGGCACTGGTGGTGGATGACGATTTCAACACCTGCGACAGCGTGACAAAGATGCTGGTCAAGGTGGGCATGCGTGCCGAGTGGACCCTTTCCGGCAAGGAAGCGGCGCTGCGTGCACGGCAGTCCATCGAAATGAGCGACGCCTACCACGCCTATATCATCGACTGGCGCTTGCCGGATATGAACGGCATCGAAGTCACCCGCCAGATCCGCAGCCTGAACGATGATACGCCCATCATCATCCTGACTGCCTACGACTGGTCCGACATTGAGGTGGAGGCAAAGGCTGCCGGTGTGACCGCCTTCTGCTCCAAGCCCATGTTCATGTCCGACCTGCGCGAGACCCTGATGAACGCCATCGGCCAGACACAGACGGATGCGGCGCAGGAGCTTCTGCCGAAAAAGAGCACCAACTTCAAGGGCAGGCACATCCTGCTGGTAGAGGACAACGAGCTGAACCGCGAGATCGCGCAGGAGATCCTGTGCGAGTACGGCTTCCGGGTCGATACGGCTGAAAACGGTGCCGTGGCGGTGGAAAAGGTAAGCACTGCCGCACCGGGCAGCTATGATCTGGTGCTGATGGATGTGCAGATGCCGGTGATGGACGGCTATACCGCCACCCGGCAGATCCGCGCACTGGGCGACCCTGCACTGGCAAAGATCCCGATTCTTGCCATGACTGCCAACGCATTCGATGAAGACCGCCGCAATGCCTTGGAAAGCGGCATGACCGGCTTTTTGTCCAAACCCATCGTGATCGGCGACCTTGTGCAGGAGCTGCGCAAAATTTTGTAACAAGCCACCTGTCAGACATAAAAAAATAAAGCACCCGCAGCAATTTGCTCACCGGAGATTCAAAACCTCTGTGGCGATTGCTGTGGGTGCTTTTGCTTTTGGGCGCTGTTTATTTCAGTACATCTGCAAGGACCTGCAGCAGGTGCGGAATATCCAGCGGCTTTGCAATATGGCCGTTCATACCGGCCTTCAGTGCGTTCTGACGGTCTTCCTCAAAGGCATTTGCCGTCATTGCAAAGATGGGGATGCCAGCCTTTGCGGCATCCGGCAGCGCACGAATCTGCCGCGTTGCCTCGTAGCCGTCCATGTTGGGCATCTGGATGTCCATGAGGATCAGGTCATACTGTCCGTCTGCCGCCTGCTTCATCTTCCGGACAGCGATCTCGCCATCCTCGGCAGATTCCACCTCAAAGCCCGCTTCCTTCAGGATCTCCACTGCGATCTCACGGTTCAGCTCGTTGTCCTCCACCAGCAGGATCTTTTTCCCTTTGAAGGCCTCCGCGTTCAGCTGCACCGGCCTGCAGGCAGGCTCTGCACCGAACGGCTCTGCCAGCACTCTGCGCAGCTCCGAGAGGAACAGCGGCTTTTCGCAGAAGGCGGTAACACCGGCAGCGCGGGCTTCCTCTTCAATATCGGCCCAGTCGTAGGCGGTCAGGATGATGATGGGGCAGCTTTTTCTGATCACCTTGCGGATCTGCCGCACGATCTCGATGCCGTTCATATCGGGGATCAGCCAGTCGATGATGTAAACGCTGAATTCATTCCCCTGCTCCATGGCATACCGGGTGCGGATCACCGCTTCCCTGCCGGAGATCGTCCACTCCGGCCGCATCCCGATCTTGGACAGCATGGTGCTGACGCTCAGGCAGGTGTCGGTATCGT
>ENA-OWOF01000477-OWOF01000477.1-gut-metagenome-genome-assembly--contig:-NODE-477-length-13946-cov-6.037710_pt1 | contig 13946 bp, 9 predicted proteins | sample MGYA00248255_ERZ651790 | MGnify/ENA primary metagenome ERZ651790 (study PRJEB26908, sample SAMEA4031711) | gut metagenome | biome: gut; feature: normal infant; material: stool | place: China | collected 2015 ...
AGATAGATCGGTCCGGTGTAACGGGCAACGATCTTCGCCAGATCCACTACTTTCTGCTTCGCACGCTCACTGGTGTAAGGCGGTGCATGGAAATATACCGCATCGATCTTGACGCCTCTCTTGGCGATCATATAACCTGCCACGGGAGAATCAATACCACCGGAGAGAAGCAGCATTCCCTTGCCACCGGTACCTACGGGCATTCCTCCGGGACCGGGCAGGATCACGGAGTAGATATAGATTTCTTCACGGATCTCAATGTTCAGCATAATATCGGGATGATGTACATCCACCTTCATATTGGGATAAGCCTTCAGGATAGCTTCTCCCATATCCATGTTGATGGTCATGGAATCCTTGGGGTAATTTTTCCGGGCACGTCTCGCTGCCACCTTGAACGTCTGATTGCAATCGGGATATACTTTTGCAATGTAGTCAATCACGGTCTCACACAGCTTCTCAAAGCCCTCATCCTGTACGTGCACTACCGGGCAGATTCCGGAGATTCCGAAGACTCTTTGTAAGTGTGCCACAACTTCATCGTAGTCAAATTCTGACTCTGCATCTACGAAGATACGGCCCTGTGTCTTGTGCACCAGGAATTCTCCCTCACACTTTTTCAGTGCATACTTAATCTGGCGTACCAGAGCATCTTCGAACAGGTAACGGTTCTTTCCCTTAATGCCGATCTCGGCATATTTTATCAAAAATGATGTAAACACGTTCGTTTCCTTTCTGAGTGTTTCTCAAATCGCTTATCTGCGACTGTATCTGCGTAACATAGGTACTATATTGTACAATGCCTGGAGACATACGTCAATCTCTTCTTCCGTGGTAAATACGGAAAAACTGAAACGTATGGTGGAATCCAGCAGGGATTTATCGATGCCGATGGCTTTCAGTGTAGCGGAAGGCTGCGGCTTGTGTGCAGAGCAGGCGCTTCCTGCAGAAACATAGATTCCCTTGTCCTCCAGTGCATGCAGGAGCACTTCACTTCTGACGCCGGCAAAAGATACGCTGACAATGTGTGCCGCCGTTCCCTCACCGTACGGTGCATCCGGCAGAAGTCCGTTGACCGTCACCTGATCCAGTTGTCTTACGCCCTCGATAAATCGTCTCTTGCAGGCGCAGAGTCTGGCATGATCCTCATCAAAATGACTATAGAGCATTTCCGCTGCTTTTGCAAGTCCCGCAATACCGGGCACATTCTCGGTACCGGAGCGGAGGTTCTGCTGCTGTCCGCCACCGAATACGATGGGCTGGATCTTCACCCGTTCCCCTACATACAGCAGTCCGACGCCCTTCGGTCCGTGGATCTTGTGTCCACTGACGGACAGCAGATCAATGTGCATCTTCTTGGGATAGATCCGGGATTTTCCGAATCCCTGTACCGCATCCACATGGAACAGCGTATCCGGGTTCATCTGTTTGATCAGAGCTCCGGCTTCCTCAATGGGCTGCAGGGCTCCGATCTCGTTATTCGTGTGCATGATAGATACCAGAATGGTCTCCGGTGTCATGGCTCTGCGTAAGTCTTCCAGCCGGATACGTCCGCAGGGATCCACCGGCAGATAAGTGACACGATACCCCTGGGTCTCCAGATAACGCATGGTCTGCAGGATAGCGGGATGTTCGATCTGCGTCGTGATCAGATGATTGCCTCTGCGGCAATTCGCCAGGGCGCAGCCGATCAGTGCCATATTATCGGATTCCGTTCCCCCGGAAGTAAATAAAAGCTCTCTCTCCTCCACCTTCAGAATCCTTGCCAGAGTCTCCTTGGCATAGCGGAGGTATTTCTCTGCCTCCACTCCCTTCATATGCAGGCTGGAGGGATTACCGTAATCTTCACACATGATCTTCGTCATCAACTCTGCCACTTCCGGGAATGTCCTTGTGGTAGCGGAATTGTCCATATAGACTTCCATTCTCTTCTTCTCCTTGCTATCTATCTCTTCAGTAACTATTCAGCGCCCTATTCGCCAAATCGACTCTTCCGGGCTTTCCTTTTGCTCTGAATAATTACTATATTCTTCTTATGATTAAAATATGCCGCAGGCAGGCGATCCGTGCCGTCCGCTGTCTAATTTTCCAACTGATACATCAGCCATGCGATAGTCGTAAATCCCGCCGTCTCCGTCCGCAGGATCCGTTTTCCCAAAGTGATCGGTTGAATTCCCGCCTCCGTGGCAAGTCTTATCTCCTCCGGATCAAATCCGCCCTCCGGGCCGATGAAAATAGCGATCTGCTGTCCGGGTCTTGCGCTTTCGATGAGCTGTTTCGTCTGTGGCATACCTTCCGCCAGCTCGTAAGGTACCAGTTTCAGATCCATTTCGGAAGCCATCTTCACTGCCTGCGCATAGCTCATTACAGGTGCCACCGTGGGGATCACGCCACGCTTACTCTGCTTGGCTGCTGCCTCCGCAATTCCCTGCCAGCGCTTTATTTTGCTGTCCGCTTTTTTCTCATCCAATTTCACCACGCAGCGTTTCATAGCCACCGGAATGATCTGAAAGGCTCCCAGTTCCACAGCCTTCTGGATGATGAGCTCCATCTTGTCCGCCTTGGGCAGTCCCTGGAACAGATAGATCTTCGCCGGAAGCTCTACTCCGTCTTCCTTGATAAAACGAAGCTCCAGACGGACACAGTCCTCTTCCAGTGCAAGGATCCCACAGCGATATTCCTTCCCGTCGATTCCATTGCTGACAGCCACTTCTTCGCCGGGGCGCATCCGCAGTACATTTTTGATATGATTCACATCGGTTCCCCGGATGATAACGCTCTTCGCTGCCACGTCGATCTGTTCCGGTTCTACAAAAAACTGATACATAGAAACTCCTATTTTAAGCGCTTAATTCTTTCTTGCGGTAACGCTGACCCATTCTCCCTGGTAGGTCACTTCCAGTACTTCCAATCCAGCGGCCTTCACAGCCTCCACCACGGTCTGCTCCTTGTCATCAATGATGCCAGAGGTGATGTAGATACCGCCCTTCTTCAGCTGATGTACGATGACAGGAGTCAACGGTACCAGTACATCTGCCAGAATATTGGCCACCACGATATCATAACACTCATAGCCTACCTTGTCCTGCACTTCTTTGTCTGTAATGATATTGCCGATCATCATGTCAAACTGTGCCGGATCGATTCCATTCACTTCGCAGTTCTGTGCCACAGCTTCCACAGCACAGATATCCAGATCGGTTCCCACGGCATGTTTTGCCCCGAACATGAGGGATAAAATTGCCAGAATACCGCTGCCGGTGCCGACATCCAAAAGCTCTGTCTCAGGAGTGATGAACTTACGCAGCTGACGGATACACAGCTGTGTGGTCTCATGCATGCCGGTGCCAAATGCCGTACCGGGATCGATATGAAGCACCATCTTGTCAGTATCTTCCGGTTTGATATTTTCCCAGGAAGGGATCACCAGGATATCATCGATATAGAACTGGTGGAAATACTGTTTCCAGTTGTTGATCCAGTCAATGTCCTCCGTCTCATCTACCACAACAGAAGCCTCGCCGATATCCATAAACTGGCGTAAGTCTTCCAGTTCCCGCTTTACATCCGCAAGTACAGCTTCGGTCGTGGTCTTCTCCCCGGCCACTTCCAGACTGCCGTCCTCTTTTTCCTCTACAAAAAAACTTAAATAGGCAATGCCGTCATCCTCCGGTCCGTCCGGCAGGATATCTACAAACATCTGCTCCTTCTCCATGGCGGTCAGGGGCACCTTGTCTTCGATCTGTGCTCCTTCCAGTCCGAGATCGTACAGGGTGCTGATAATAATATCTTCCGCTTCCGTTACCGTCTTTATTCTGAATTTAACCCACTTCATTGTTCTTTTTTTCCTTTCTTTTCCATTGTTCCAACACAGCATATATCATTGCAGCCACTATTGCAATAAAACTGTCGATTTCCAATACGCTGACCGCATCCAGCTTCTCTCTCCAGGTGTACCGGTTCAATGCCTGTCCGTCCACAGTTGCTTCATGTACCACCAGTTGCTGATTTTCCGGTACATGCGCCTTTTCCGTAGTAGTATATACTACCTGCGGCAGATTCTCGGAAATACTTTGATTCACGATCCGGTATTCATATACAGCGCCCCTTTTCAGCCGGGTCTCGATGACGGCAGGGAAAAATGTTGTCGATTCCATGGCATCATAAGGAATTACACCTTCATATATCTTCTGATCCTCTTTCCATATCTCCAGACCCAGAAGTCCGTTCCGTTCTTCCTCCTGATTATAGTTCACCGCGATTTCCAGTGTTTTCAGAAAATCTGTCTCCGCAACAAAATACTGCGAAGCATATTCTCCCACCTGCAGGGGCTCTGTATATCCATAATCCTCACTTAAGGAACTGTCCTTTTTATCTTCACGGATTCCTCCATACGGCCATACAAACAACATGGAAAGTATCGCTGCCAGCAGGACTCCTCTTTCCACCCATTTAATCATTTCCCGTTTCCTCCGTTATGTTCACCTTTAAAATATCAAAATCCGTATTCCCGTCCATATACTGAAATCCATAATGTCCCATATTTTCATAGGTTACGGTATATTTATCCGATTCCTCCAGCAGATGTCCGAAACACTGGAAATACCAGACTCTTTTCCCCACCAGTTCTTCCAGATCCGGCACCTCTTCCATGGTATAAAAGATCTGGTCCGGCATATAGCATCCGAATAGCTGTCCGAAGCGGGAATCCGTATCGTAGACGACCACATCTCCCGGCTCCATATTCTCCGCTATAAATGCCTTCGTCTCTTCCAGATATGAGATTGTACCATATTCTTCATGATAAGAGATTCCGTAGGCCGACACTCCCATCCACACAGTGAAGGACAGACAGGCGATCCATTCCTGTAAATTGATCCTGGATAAAATGATCGCCATTCCCAGCCAGAACAATCCCATGCTATGCATAACATGGCGGTAGGTAAAAAAGTGGGACGCATGTAATGCCAGCAGCGCCGCCATCAAATAGCTTACTGGGAAAATACAGGTACACAGAACCGCAAAAACACCGTTTCTTCTCCCCAGCCGCTTCCAAAAGAGGATCGCACAGACCAGTGTCAGTACAAAAAGAAGTTCTCCCATTTTGGTCGCATACTTCACTCTGGTTCCGAAAATGAAATTAAAAAATTCGTAAATACCGAATTTGGACTGGTTCGTCGGGTTTCCATCAGAAACCAGCAGATGAAAGAAATCGGATTTTATCAGCCATGCCACAAAAAGCAATACAACGGAACCACCACAGACAAACGGCTTCCAGATCTGTTTTCTGTCCTGCTGCCAAATCACCGCCACCAGATACAGGTAGATAAACAGGTAACTGAACGCGGTAAAGTAATGACTGAAAATACCGCAGAAGGTCGTCAGAAACAATATCGTCCACAGGGCCTTACTGTTCAGCCGCTCCCGCAGGAAATAAGCGGTCAGTCCGCAGACGGTAACTCCAAACACCGTCCAGGAATACATTCTGTTGTTCACACTGATCTTCATCATTGCAGGTGTCAGGCTTACCATGATCATATAAAGGGCTGCTGTCTTCGCTCCCCACTGCCTGCGGATCACAACAGGCCCCAGCAGCATGGACAATACCGTTCCCAGCAATGCAAACATTTTGTAGGCAATAATGCCGTCTCCTGCCAGAAACGACCACAGCCGCAATCCCATATACCATACCGGCACATCCGTATCATGGGCCGCCAGTACCACGCGAATGATTCCCATCATCGTATTGTCATGGGCGGTGCGATAACTGTATGCTTCATCATAGTCGATCCCCTCACTGAGACACAGGGAGAACAATACCGCCGTGCACAGAATGAGGATCAGCCATAAGCCAATGGTTGTAATTTTATGTTTCTTTTCCGAAGTCATTTTTTTCATCTTCATCAGATCATTAATCCTGTCTTCTCTTTACTCTTCTCTATCATATGATTCAGCTTGCGGAACGGCGGCTCCAGTGCCAGTCCCAGCAGCAATGCTACGATCAGGAACAGTGTCATTTTTCCTACATTGATCCAATAATCCACGCCGTACATTCCTGCAATACATTCTTTAAACGCTTTCATGCCAAACTGGAACGGCAGGAAAGGATAGATCCACTGGAATACCTGCGGAAGAGCCTCGATAGGGAACGTTCCGCCGCTTCCCGCCACCTGGATGACCATGACTACAATAGCCAGTGCCTCACCCACGTTTCCAAAAGCGAAAGTCACAGAATACATAAAGCAGCTGAATGCCGCACTGGCCACGGCTGCCGCCAGCCAGTATAAAAACCTGTGCTGACACTGTATCTCAATATAATAAAGGTTCCCAAGAACAATAAGCAGTGTCTGTGCCTGTCCGATCAGGAAAAACAGCAGATATCTGCCAAAATATCTCTCATGCGCCTTATAATGATCCCCCGGTTCAATGGGTTTCACACCCACGTGAATAATAGCCACCAGGAACAGCGCTCCCACCCAGATTGCCAGGATCGTATAGAACGGCGATGCCGCAGAGCCGTAATGATCCACCGGATAAACAGGTACCGTCTCCAGTCTGACCGGAGAAGATACGAAGTCTGCCACCGCCGTCGGATCGGCAGCCATAGCGCTTAAAATATCCTCATAGGTCTCCGCACCGGTGATCCGTTTTATATTATCTGCTATTTTGCTGACCTTGTCCAGCAGTTCCTGTGCGATCACCAGGGAATCCTGCAGGCTGACATTACCTTCCTGCAAAGTCTGCTGATACTCTTTCAGAATATCGGAAATTTCATCCATATTCACATCCGTACCGTTCATCATCGCTGCGGCATTCAGGAAAGCCTGCTGCATGGATTTGCCGGTAGCCCGGAAAGAAGGTCTGACATTGTTATTGTAATCACTCATCAGATTATTCAGCTGTTTGTTGCAGATCTGGATCTGTTCCCGGATCTGTGCCCGCAGAGTATTGATATCATGATCCACATCTCCCTTGCTGTCTTGCAGCTGTTTCAGATCCGCTTCGATCGTTTTCAGAGACTGGTTGATCTCCTGAATCTGAGCATCCTGTCCGGTGATCAGGCTTCCCAGCACATCCATATTGGCCTGCATGCCCTGTACCAGTCCGATGGCCGTGCCCAATCCGGTGTCCGTGGTGCTTCCCACATTGTTGCTGCCCATCTGCTCCAGCAATCCATCAGAAAAGACCGACAGATACTGCAACGCTTCCGTGACCATATCCATACTGCTGCTCACCATATCTCCCATAACGTCAACCGCATCGACGCTGGAATTGATCATGGTCTGCATACCGATCATGGTATTTCGTCCATTCTCCAGCATATTATCCATATCCGGAAGCATATTCTGGCTGGTCTCCATGATCATCTCCGCGGAGGTCATAATACTCTGGAAGGACTGTAACATAACCACATAATCCTGCAACTGTGCCTGCATGGTATCCAGAGATTCTTCCACACTGGTCTGCCCGCCGGCATTCACCACCGAAAGGGCATTTCCCGCTTTCATCACCGCTTCTGCCACAGTACTGATAAAGGTGGCATTTACCTGTTCCTGCACAGCATTTTTCGCTTTTCCCGTGATTTTGGGGGCAATACCGTTCTTTTTCTCATTTTCATAGTAGTAAATGGTGGGATGATCCACTTCACCGTCGATAAATCCCAGCATTTCCTGAGTAAACGTCTCCGGAATAATCAATGCCGCATAGTAATCACTGTTCTTCACACCTTCCAGTGCTTCCTCCGTGGTCTCCGGGAACACCCAGCCGATAGTGGTATTGGCTCCCAGAGCCTCCAGCACACTGTCTCCCACGTTCAGAGACAGCCCCATGATCTCCGCCCCGGCATCATCGGAAGCCACGGCTACTTTCAGCTGACTGGTAGCTGCGGGCTCGTAAGGATCCCAGTTGGAGAAAATGTTGAACCAGGCATACAGTGCCGGGAGGATGCTGAGTCCCATGATAATAACGACCGCCACCACATTATTGCTGATCCGGCGGATGTCGGTGGTAAATATTTTCCAGATATTATACATACTATTCACCATCCTCCCAGTCTTCGGTCTCGTCTTCGTTTTCCTCTTCGCTTTCGTCTTCCGGATTCTCTTCGGTTTCATCTTCCGGATCCTCTTCGGTCCCGGTCTCGGCCGGGGAATTCAGGCCTTCACCAATCAGTTTCCGGGTCTCCCGGATGATCTGCGCCGCCCGGTCAAAGTCTGTCGGAGTCACCGCTTTGAGATCGCCTTCTTCTCCTTTGAGCTCCATGATCTTCTCCTGCAGATTATAATCCATATATTCCACAACGATCAGATAGATTGACAGGGCAAACAGCGACACGATCCACAGGATCAGGAAGATGACCTTGTTGCTGCCAGTCAGGAACAACAGTGCCAGAAAAAACAAGGGGACGATCCAGATACATTTCAGACCGATCTTTATTCTTTTTCTATTCTTCTCATGAAGGGCCTGCTCGTAATCCAGAACCTTCTGAAAAATTTCTTCGTAATTTCTCTCCATGATTTTACCTTTCTGCCTGTTCGGAACTTCATTCACAAACCCACTCCTGCGGAGTTTTCGTTTTCATGGTTCTGAACAGGTGTCACATTAACTCAGTGTCTTCCATACGCTCTTCCACAAAATGGTTCAGTTTTACGAACGGGATCCGGATCACCAGGCCGATCAACAGTCCCTCGATCATAAACAGGCTCAATTTTGCCAGTGCTTCCATATAGGCAGTACCGTACATACCCGCCAGTGCCTCACGCATGGCCCGGATGGCATAGGGGAAGGGAAAGAAAATATAAATCTTCTGGTAGGTGTCCGGTAGCAGTTCGATCGGGAAGGTACCGCTGGAACCAGCGATCTGCAATACCATAACAATAACGCAGACGGCCTTGCCCACATCTCCGAATGCCAGTGTCAGAGAATAGATCAACAGGGAAAATGCCGTAGCCGTAAAGCTTGCCGCCAGGAAAAACAGCCCCGGTTCCACAATGTTTACTTTTAACAGCCACAGATCTCCGGCCACAATGATGGCTGCCTGAATCTGTGCCAATAAGAAGAACAGCAAATATCTGCCGAAATACAATTGATAGCTCTGTACATTTTCAAGCCCTTTCGGAGAGGCTTTTACTTTCACCAGTGCCACCAGGATCGTAGAACCTACCCAGATCGCCAGTGTGGAATAGAACGGTGTCATGGCAGAACCATACGTAGCCACCGGATACATGGCTATGGTCTCCATGGTTACGGGAGATGCAAAATATGCCCCCAGACTATCCGGATCTCCTCCAAGGAAACGCACCAGAATATCCATCATTTCCTCTTCGGATGCACCGTCCAGCTTCTCTGTCAGATCTGTAAGTTTGGCGCTGATATTATCTACCACATCTTTGATCTGTCCCAGACTCTCACTGGTTCCGGACACAGTGTCACCGACACCTTCCATGACAACTCCGACATTTTTCACCGTATTGCTCAGGGTATTTACCAGATTGGTCACCCGATTCAGAGAATCTGACATATTTGTCAGAACCTTCTGCATCTGGGGCACCAGATTGTTCTTATAGATTCCCTGCATATTGCTTACAGAAGTCTCGCAGCTGTCAATGGCACTCCTTAAATTATTCATGGCATTGTTGACATTGACCTTTGCATTCTCCGCAGCCTTGTCGTCCGTGGATTCCAGAACGCTGCCCACTACGGTATTCATCAGATCCAGTTCCTTCTGCATAGCTTTCAATGCTTCCATAGCCGCATCAGTTGCCGCTGCGTTGATATTGCTGCCGGTGCCGCCGTTCGCAGCATTACCGTCAGAGACGCTTTCCAGCTTTTGTTGGATCAGTGCCGCCAGCAGTGTATTTACTTGTCCGTTCAGCGTATTGGTATCTCTTGCCACCCGGTTCAGATCTCTCGTCATCTGGGCGGTATCCTCCGCCAGTTTGCTTTCATCCAGAGCCTTTTTGATACTTTCCAGAGAGTTATTGATATTGCTCATGGAAGTATCGATGTTGTTGCTGAAATTGCCCAGGGTGTCTCTGGTAGAAGACAGATCCTGACTGCTCTGGTTCAGACTGGCTGTGGTGCTGTCCAGTTTCTTCTGCATCGCGGGAATCTCATAGTTGACATGGGTGATGGCAGACTCCAGCCGCGCATTGCCTGCCTGAAAGGAGTCGATCATGGCACTGTATTCCTTCAGATTGTCATTCAGTTCCTCCAGTTTGGAACAGAATTCCTCTACATAACTGTCCCCCTGTACCTGATCCGACACCGTATTGCCCTCTTCAAATACCGTGGTAGCCGCCACCTTGATAAAGGTCTCATTGATGGTATTCTGCAGAGTTCCTGCCACCGTATCCGTGATTTTGGTGGCAATGGCATTGCTCTTCTGATTCTGATAATAGATCAGCGCCGGATTCTCAAAATCATCCGAAAATACATTGTACATACTATAAGTAAATTTATCGGTAATGACGACGGCTGCATAATATTTTCCGGCTTCCACGCCCTCTTTTGCTTCTTCCTCGGTATCCAGAAAGATCCATTTTACACTGGTGTTGGAATGCAGGCTTTCCAGTACGGATTCTCCCATATTTACCACCGATCCGTCTTTCAGCGTATAGTCCTGATCCAGGGATACTACCGCCACAGGAATTCCTCCGGTATTGGCATAGGGATCCCAGTTGGCAAATATATTAAACCACGCATACAGCGACGGTATCACGCACAACCCGATAATAATAACCAGCGCAAAAGGCTGCTTCACCAGTTTTTTCAGATCTCCGGTAAAAATCTTCCAAATATTTTTCATATAGCTTCTAGCAACTCCTCATCCGTATCCATTTGATTGGTTTTGGTCTTTTCTCCCCGGGCCGCCGCTTCACACAATCCCAGTATCAGGAAGAAAAGCGGCGCATTCAGCACCTGCTGAAAGCTGATCAGGGAATGTATCCCGTAGGTAAGCAGTAACAATACTGCGAGAAAATTCTTCCTGTATGTCTGCAGCGCCGTGATAAAAACAGCTGCGTAGGCAGCCACACCCAGCAGTCCCATATTGACCAGTGTGGTGAGCCACTCATTATGTGCATTGGTAAAAACAGAGCCTTCAAAATATCCTTTATCAAAAAGCACCGTGCCTCCCGGCAACAGTTCTCCCAGATACGATGCAAAACAATCCGGACCTGCTCCCAACAGCTTCTGATGCAGATTTCCTTTCCGGAAACCCATCCATGCCATCTGCCACAATCTTCCCCGGCGATTGCCCCATTCCGCAAAATCGATTACCGACAACCGATGCAGATACCATGCCAGCACTACCGCTATTCCTGCCAGTGCACAACACAATACTCCCTCTTGCAATATTTTTTTCTTATTCTCCGGAATCCTGCGACAGGCTCCCCAAAGCAGCAGACACCCTGCTGCAACCGGAATCCATCCCTGCCAGGCTGCCAGTTTTTTGGCGATGCCATCCTGCAGGAGAATGTCAAACGTTCCCAGATATAACATCCATTTACCCCAACGGCACATTCCCAGCGCCACCGCTGCAAGAAAAAGGAAATATACTTCCCAATGTCCGGTTTGCTTCCGGTCGAGCCAAAAGCACAACCCCATGACTGTGCATGCCACGATCACACCGCTGTCACTTCCCTGTAAAAGCAGAAGCATCATGGCCAACATATTGCACGTTCCTGCCAGCAGTGTGGGACCTTTTTTCCCTGCTTCCACTGCCCGGTGAAACAGCGTCATGGAAAAGGGAAACATCACACTGTAATACCCGCTGAGCCAGTTGCTGTTCCCCAGCGTGGTCAACATATGGGTAAATTCCCAGTCCCCCACAACGTAACCCTTGAGAAGTCCCAGAGGATCATAGCCCAGCTTCTGCAACAGACCGATCAGGGTGACCGCCACAAAAGCCGCCTCTCCTAACCATATCGCCGTTTTACAACTACCTCCGTACTTCGCCGTCAGTAAAAAACCTCCGATCATCAAACAGATCGTGACAGCTCCCATGTACCATTCCCGCTCTCCGTTCCACGCGATACTGCCATAGGGGCTGCAGATTGCAGAGAGTAACGCACAGATTCCGTACAGGCAGACCGCCGTCGTTACCGCATGTGTTCTGCATTTATCGACCGATTTTTTCACTACTTCAGCCAGAGATCTGGCAAAAATCCGATGTTCCCCTGTCCACCGGCTGCTTACAGCAAAGACACACATTGCCAGCAATGCGATCCCCTGGCAAAGCAGTGAAACATTGCGATACAGGTAATATTTGGTATCACCCAGTTTATAATATCCATTCCAGGGAATATAATAAAGAGGCAGCACTGCCAGAATAACGATCAGATAACTCTGACATACAATTTTCAGAAATTCCTCTTTCCGGTTCTCCATCCTGCAGGCTCCTTCGTGTCACAGACAGCATAACTACTTGAATTGTAAGCGTTTCTGCCCATTCTGTCAAACCGTTCACCCTGCCTTTTGACAAAAAAACCAAACTGTATTCTATATCATTGGCCTTCAAAGATACCTTTAACTTTTTCCCAACAAACCAGTAGCCCCGGCTGGGTGTAAGAATAAGCAGTGCTGTAAGCAGACGTCGGTACCATAGCGTCCCAAGGGACGCTATGCGAGGGTACTTTCCTCACTTATGTACCGCTACGCTCTGCGATAGAGCGCGAGCGTGCCGCGTTTCTTACCCCAGCCGAGGCTACGGGGAATTTTATTTATTAACTTTTACTTCCAAAACTTTTTCTTCTTGCCGTCCCTGGAGTCATTCTCCCTGGTCTCTCCCTCTCCGCTTTCCGTTGCTTTCTTCACTGCATTCAGGGAATCTCCGGTCAGTGCATCGAACTGCTTCAGCAGTTCCTTTGCCTCCGGTTTTAATTTATCGGGTGTCTGTACCACCAATGTTACATAGTGGTCACCGCGGACATCCTTATTTCTCCAGGAAGGAACACCCTTGCCGCGCAGACGGATCTTGGTGTCGGTCTGGGTTCCGGCCTTTACATCATATACCACCTTGCCGTCTACCGTATCGATCAGCACTTCGCCGCCCAATGCCGCTACTGCAAAAGAAATAGGTACGGTAGAGAAAATATCGAAATCCTGTCTCTGGAAGATAGGATGACGACCTACGATCACTTCTACCAGCACATCGCCTCTGGGGCCACCGTTGACACCCGGCTCACCCAGTCCCGGCATACGGGTAGACTGTCCGTTGTCGATACCTGCGGGAATATCCACCGCATAACGCTTCTTCATAGGAATATATCCGGTACCACGGCAATCCGGGCATTTGTCCTTGATCACCTTACCGGTACCCTGACAGTCGGGACAGGTCTGTACATTACGCACAGTACCGAAGAAAGACTGCTGGGTAAATACCACCTGACCCTTACCACCACACTTGGTACAGGTCTCAGGGCTGGTTCCGGGCTTCGCACCGGAGCCGTTACAGGTCTTACAGGTTTCCTTTACCGTAAGATCGATCTCTTTCTTGCAGCCGAAAACTGCCTCTTCAAAAGTGATATGAACACTGGTACGGATGTTGGCACCTTTCATGGGGCCGTTATTTCTGGCACCTCTGCTTCTTCCGCCTCCAAAAATGTCTCCGAAAATATCTCCGAAGATGTCTCCGAAGTCTGCACCGTTAAAGTCAAATCCACCGGCACCTCCTGCGCCACCGTCAAATGCCGCATGGCCATACTGATCATACTGACGTCTCTTCTCGGGATCACTCAGCACGGCATAAGCCTCGGAAGCTTCTTTAAATTTCTGTTCTGCATCCTTGTCTCCGGGGTTCATGTCGGGATGGTATTTTTTCGCCAGTACCCGGTATGCTTTTTTAATTGCAGCATCATCTGCATTCTTATCTACACCGAGGACCTCGTAATAGTCTCTCTTCTGCTCTGCCATTTTTGCACCTCTATCACATAAATCTTAAGACG
>ENA-OWOF01000480-OWOF01000480.1-gut-metagenome-genome-assembly--contig:-NODE-480-length-13916-cov-4.346774_pt1 | contig 13916 bp, 8 predicted proteins | sample MGYA00248255_ERZ651790 | MGnify/ENA primary metagenome ERZ651790 (study PRJEB26908, sample SAMEA4031711) | gut metagenome | biome: gut; feature: normal infant; material: stool | place: China | collected 2015 ...
TCTTGCCCAGTGTATTCGGGTTGGCTTCGTCGAGGATCATCGCTCTTACCAGCGGCTTGCCGGTTACAGCCTCGTGGGCTGCTGTGTAGATGTATGGCATCAGCTCTGACTTGAGCTTCAGATACCAGCGGTTGACGGAAGTAACCGGTTCGCCCAGGATATGAGGATACTTGGCATTGCTGCCCCAGCCATCCATGTTCAGACCCATTGCGGTGAAGGCCTTCCATTCGAACTCTCGCATGTTGACGATCGGATTCTTTCCGCCGAAGATACCGTCGTTGTCGCATGTGATGTTGGAGATACCCGAAAGTCCGGCTCCGATGAAGGTAGGGATGTGGAAGCGGATATACTCCCAGTCGCCACCGGTCTGATCGCCCGACCAGACGGATGCGTATCGCTGTGTACCAGCCCATCCATCGAGCGAGATGATGAACGGACGGGCATTCCCGCCATAGTAAGGCATGATCTGAGCCACGTCAGCCACACCGTTCAATCCGAAGGAATAGCCATCGCCTACCCAAGCCACATCGGTCTTGAGCACTCTTACTCCGGCGGTTCCCACCTCCTTCACGATGTCGCGCTGCAGGAGCGCCTCAATGCTGTCTTTCGGATGCAGGTCTGACTGGGTCCAGAGTCCGATCTCCACGCCCTTCTTGCGGGCGTAATCACCGAATTCCTTCAGGTTCTGGATGTTGCCGTCCAGGGTACTCTCCTGACCGTATCCGGCTCCGTATCCATCGTTTGGCAGGAACCATCCCAGCGGCATATCGTGCTTCACGTATCGGTCGATTGCCGCACGTGCCGAGAACTGGTAGTTGTTCTTCTCGCCATTCAGTGATTCCTTGATTCCGGTCTTGTCGCTGGCACTCTCCTTATACGCCTTTCCATCCTCGAACACCATGGTTCGGCCCTTGTCTGCCTCCTTCCAGTAGTCGCGGTTGTAGGCATTGAGATGGCCCTCGTAGAAGCCGAACTTAGGGAGGAGTACAGGGTTTCCGGTGAGCTGGTAATAGCCATCGAGCAGATCGGTAGGCTTCTTGCCCACCATGAAGAAAACGTCTAAGTTCCTGGATTCGTGAGAGAGTTCTACCTTTCCGTTTTGGGTAGAACCGAAGTCGTAGAGACCTGGCTTGAAGGTGTACCACATGAAGCCGTAGCCAGCGGTTGACCAATAGAATGGGGCAGGGGAAGCCACTCCGCCATCTACCCAGTTGTTGGTGTTGACGATTTCGATTTTCTCACCCTTGTGAGAGAATCTTCCGTTCTGTACGCCGCCACCGAAGAAATACTCATCCGGCTGTTCGCGCAGGCTGAGGGTTACCTTTTCGGGGGTAAACTGTGCCGGAGCGCTTTGCTCTGCCACGGTCTTTCCGTTTTCGAGGTTGATGATTCTGAAGAGCTGGGTAGCCTTGTCGAAGATGACCTGTGCCTTGGTGGTAGAAAGGATGATGGAGTTGTCGTTCTCCTCCACCTTCACCTGCTTGTGATTCAGGGCGGTGCGGGGATTATCCACCAGGATGCTCGCCTCGGGCTTTGCCTCGGGCGCTCTCATCACGCCATCGTTACGGTCTTCGAAGATACGGAAAACACTTTCGCCATAGAAATCTACGGCGACACGTTGCTGGTTGGCGAAGACAATCTCCACCAGCGTAGGATTGATTCTGAGAATCTGAACATCTCCAGCCTTCGCGGCCTGGGCTGCCTTCTGGGCATCGGGAGCGGACGGAAGCAGGGGAGATGATGCTGTGTTGGTTGTGTTGGCAACCATAGGCAAGGTTACTGCCATTGCCATCAGGTTGCCAACAGATAATTTCTTATAAATATTACTCATTGTCTTATTTATAGATTATTTTGAGAGTTTTTCGATGAATGCCTTCATCTCTGCCTCGTGTTCCTTCGCCTTGAGGAAAAGATGCCACTGGTTCTGGGCTCTTACGAGGTTGTGCTCAGGATACTTACACTTCCAGTAGTGATCGCCGTTGAGGTAATCCCAGAGGAAGCGGACTGCCTGCATGTATGGGAAGAGCTCGGCTGCATGAGGAAGCAGGGAAATCTCCAATGGAGAAAGGAAGGCTGATGCTGACTCCACATAGCCGCGGGTGAACGATTCGAAGATGTCCATGCGGAAATCTATCTTCTCGAACTCTGGAGAATCCTCGGCGATGGTATTCGCTGCCGTGCGGAGGAAATCGCCGTAATCGCTCACGAAGAGTGATGGCATCACGGTATCGAGGTCGATGACGCACAATACGCGACCCTCTTCATCAAACATCATGTTGTTGACCTTGGTATCGCAGTGGCAGACATGCTTCTGCAACTTTCCCTCGCGGAAGAGGCGCTGGCAGAGACACATCTCATCCATATAACTCTCGATTTCTGCGATGAAATCCTTCACGCCTTCTGCGCGTCCGGCACGGTCTTCCTTGACAGCCTGACGGAGCTGGTCGCGGCGCAGTTCCATGTTGTGGAAATCAGGGATGGTTTCGCCGAGACGGTCGGTGATGTCGGTGAGCTGAGCCTCGAACTCTCCGAAGGTCTTTCCTGCGTAATAAGAACTTTCTGGGTTTACTGCCTCCTGGGTGATGGCACGAGGAATGAAGACGGAAATGCGCCAGTACTGCTGGTCTTCGTCTTTTACATAGGTCTTGCCGTTGCTCGCCTTGACGAAGGTGAGAACCTTGCGGTCGATATCGTCAGCGCCCTGTTTTTCGAGCTGCTGGCGGATGTGGGTAGTAACTTCCTCGATATTGTGCTGCAAGAGATCTACATCGGTGAAGATAGAGTCGTTGATGCGCTGGAGAACATAGTCTGGTGCATCGTCTTCTACGGTTGTCACCTTGTAGGTGTCATTGATGAGTCCATTACCGAGAGGTTTTACCTCATTTACAGTTCCGGTGATATCGAACTGTGAGATGATAGGTTTGAGATCTTTCATTTTAGTTTGGTTTTAAATATATTTTTTATAAAGCTTTCGCCCTGTAAGGGCAAAAGCTTTGACATTATCTCAGGTCGATGACTTCTGCTCCTGGGAATTCCTTGCTGTTGAAGACGAAGGAATTGTTGGAAATACCCTTTGCCTTGAAGCCGGAGATGTTGATGGTGCTCCAGGTAGAACCCTGGCGCATCTTTACCTGCGATGGCACGTGGGTGTTCTTGTTGATGGTGATATACATCTCTGCCACGGTACGCTTCTGGTTGTTGGCTACGAGATGCACCTGATAGTTGCTGCCCACAGTCTTGAGGGTGCTCTTATATCCTGTCTTGTAGATGTGGATGAAGGTATAAGGATTCATCGACATCTGCTTGGCCTGGGTAGGGTTGCTCACGTTCACCTCGTTGGTCTTCTTCATATAGGTCCACTGCGTCTTGCCGTTATACCATACGATGGCTTCCGGTGTGCGCGCATTAAACTTGTTACCCTTGATGGTGATGGTACCGCTTGCCGAGCCGTACTTAGGACTAGACAGCTTGAAGTTGGCGGTAGCGCCCTTCTTGTTGCCGATGACGGCAGCAGTCTTGTCGAGCACCTGCTGGGCGGTCTGCGCCATAGTGCCCAGGCTCATCATCGCTGCGAAAGCGATAGCTAAAATCTTTTTCATATCCTTACTGTTTATTGTATTATTCAAATTACGAGTTTCTCAGCTGCATCAGCAATGTATTGAGCTGGTTCTCATCCTGCAGGAGTACCTCTCTTGGCTTACTGCCCTGAGCGGCTCCTACGATGCCTGCTGCCTCAAGCTGATCCATCAGTCTGCCGGCACGGTTGTAGCCGATGCTGAAACGGCGCTGAATCATACTGGTGCTGCCTTGCTGCGAGAGAACGATGGCATGGGCTGCCTCCTCGAAATATGGATCCAGGTTGCGGGTATCTACGCTGCCGTTGCCTCCTACGCCGCCATCTTCGCTGGCTGGCTCTGGGAGTTCCATCGGTTCGATAGGACCAGGCTGGTTGCAGATGTATTCGTTGATGCGCTCAATCTCTGGTGTATCTACGAAGGCGCACTGTACACGCACCGGTTCGTTGCCGTTGAGATAGAGCATATCACCACGACCGATGAGCTGGTTGGCTCCCGTTCTGTCGAGGATGGTCTTGGAGTCGATGGCCGATGTCACCTTGAAGGCAATACGGCCCGGGAAGTTCGCCTTGATGTTACCGGTGATGATGCTGGTGGTAGGACGCTGGGTAGCGATGATCATGTGGATACCCACGGCACGTGCCAGCTGGGCGATGCGGGCGATAGGAAGCTCCACCTCCTTGCCGGCTGTCATGATCAAATCTCCAAACTCATCGATAATTACCACGATGTATGGCATAAATTCGTGACCATCAGTCAGTTTCAGTCTGTGGTTCACGTATTTCTGATTATACTCCTTGATGTTTCTGGCTCCCGCCTTCTTCAGCAGGTCGTAGCGGCTGTCCATCAGCACGCAGAGGCTGTTCAGCGTTCTCACCACCTTGGTTACATCGGTGATGATAGGCTCCTCCTCATCCGGAACGGCAGCCATAAACTTGTTGGTGATGCGTGAATATACGCTGAACTCCACCTTCTTAGGGTCGATGAGCACCAGCTTCAGCTCGTTAGGATGCTTCTTGTAGAGCAGGGAAGTGATGATGGCGTTCAGACCAACAGACTTACCCTGACCGGTGGCACCGGCAACGAGCAGGTGAGGAATCTTCGCCAGATCCACCATGAACACCTCGTTGGTGATGGTCTTGCCCAGTGCGATAGGCAGCTCCATCTTGGTTTCCTGGAACTTCTTGGAGTTCAGGATGCTCTCCATGCTCACGATGTTTGCCTTGGCATTAGGCACCTCGATACCGATGGTTCCCTTGCCAGGGATAGGAGCGATGATACGGATACCCAGGGCTGCGAGGCTCAGGGCGATATCATCCTCCAGGTTCTTGATCTTGGAGATGCGCACACCCTCGGCAGGCTGAATCTCGTAGAGGGTGATGGTAGGACCCACGGTGGCACGGATGGTCTTGATCTGTACGCCGAAGTTGCCCAGCACCTCGATGATTCGGTTCTTGTTCGCCTTCTGCTCCTCTTCGTCGATAGACACCTCCTGGTCGTCGTATTTCTTCAGCAGGTTGAGGGTAGGGTACTTGTATCTTGTGAACGGCTCCTTCGGATTGATAGGCGTATTGAGCACCTCGGCATTGCTTACGGTGTTGCTGGTAGCCTTCTCCTCTCCGGTAGCCACAGAGATATCCATTCCGATATGAGCCGAAGCGGCAGCGGCTGCAGCCATCTCCTGGCGCTCTCTTTCTGCGCGCTGTGCTCTGAGCTCACGCTGCTGCTGAATCAGACTCGGAGCAGCCACGTTCTTGTCGGCATCAGTCTGCTGGCTGTCATCTGCTGCGGCAGCATCGAGGTCGATTGGCGAGGCTGCCTTCTCATCCTCATCTTTCTGCTCCTCAGCCATCTGCTGCAGAGAACTTTCCTCGTTCTGGTCTGCCATCTGGTTCTGGGATGTCTCCTGAGGCTGAGAAGTCTTGGAATTCTCGTCCATCTCATCCTCCTCATCCTGCACCGTACCCTGGGCAGCATTCCGGTAAGCTTCATCGATGGCATCATCCTCCTCCTGCTTCTCCTTATGGTTGGTAATCTCGAATTTCACCTTATTAGATATATAGCCGATAGGATTGAGAGCCTTTCTCACGATGGTGATGGTCTCGGTGGTGATATAGGTGAGGAATGCGATCGCCACGAAGAGAAGGATGGCGGTGAGTCCCGGAGGACCGATGACATTCTCCAAGGTCTGGCCCACAAACATTCCGTGCTTTCCGCCCGGATTGAAGATGAGACTACCGAAGATAGGAGTGAGGAACTTGGCGAAGGTGACGGATGACCAGATCATCACCACCATCATGCAGAAGAACCACTTCCAGAGATTCACGCGATAGACATTCATCAGCTGGAAACCCACCATTACCACGAAGCAGGGAATCAGGAAGGCAGGGAAACCGAAGTTCACCGCCATCAGCCAATAGGAGAGGATGGCTCCTATGGATCCGCAGTAGTTCTGGAACAGCTGCTGGGTGTTGGTCCATTCTCCAGGCTGCATGTTCTCCAGCAAGCTCTGGTCGGCAGCGCCCGTACTGAGGAAGGATATCATCGCCAGTATCATGACGACAGCAACTACGAGCAAGGCGAGTCCGAGGAAGAAATCGGTGATCGTATTGTTGAAAATATATTGTAAACCAATGGCTTCGCTAAATGATTTAGTTTTGCCTGATGTTCTTTTCTTTGCCATTTTTCTATTTCTTTTTAATATTTAACTGCAAAATTAGCAAAAAAGATTGAGAAACGCTCCTTTTTTTCGGGATTTTTTGCTAATTTTGCAACTTGTAATGAATAAATAGCAGTAATGAAGATAATTTTCACTAGTTTCGAAAAGAAAACTATCAATAGCCTGCCTCGAATTCTCTTTCCTGGCAATATGATAGTGATAGATAAGGCTGAAGATACAGATGCCGCTGTAGAATATCTCCTGGGACAGGATATTCTGGGTGTGGATACGGAGACACGACCAAGTTTCTCCAAGGGTATGCACTTCCAGGTATCACTGCTGCAGGTGAGTACCCGCGATACCTGCTATCTCTTCCGCCTGCATCTCACGGGTATGACACCAGCCATCATCCGATTCCTGGAGGATAAAAAGGTGCCAAAAGTGGGATTGTCTTGGCATGATGACCTCTTGCAGTTGCATCGCAGATGCGATTTCAAGCCGGGATATTTCATCGAGTTGCAGGATGTGGCTAAGAAATTCGGCATCAAGGATATGAGCTTGCAGAAAATCTACGCCAACCTCTTCCATCAGAAAATCAGCAAGGCACAGCGACTCAGCAACTGGGAATCCCAGTAGCTCAGAGAGGCTCAGTGCAGATATGCTGCCACGGATGCATGGTGCTGCATTCATATCTACGAGGAGTTCAACCGTCTCAGCAAGGCTGACGATTACGAGCTGGTAGAGTTCTAGGTTGATGTATTCAATTTTTCGTAAATGAGAGAATTGATAGAACTTAAAAGACTATATAATATAATAATGTATAAGAACGTATATTTAAAGAAAGGAAAAGAAGAATCTCTCAAGAGATTCCATCCATGGATATTCTCCGGCGCTATCCAGCGCATGGACAATGATATAGAGGAAGGTGAAACCGTAAGGGTGTTCACTTCTGCTGGCGACTTCATCGCCATCGGTCACTATCAGATCGGTTCCATCGCCGTGAGAGTGCTCTCTTTCAGCGATGTGGATATCGACAACGAATTCTGGTGCGCCCGATTGGAGTCGGCTTACAAGATGCGTCTGGCGGTAGGTATCGCCGGAAATCCAGACAACAACACCTATCGACTGGTGCATGGCGAGGGAGATAACCTGCCGGGTCTCGTTATCGACTGCTATGGTCCTACTGCCGTGATGCAGGCTCACAGTGTGGGTATGCACGTATGCCGTATGGAGATTGCCAAGGCGCTGAAGCAGGTGATGGGCGACGAGCTGCAGAACATCTACTACAAGAGCGAGACCACCCTGCCATACAAGGCAGACCTGCGCCAGGAGAATGGCTTTATCCTGGGTGGCGATGCTGATGACGTGGCTGTGGAGAACGGATTGAAGTTCCATATCGACTGGCTGCGCGGTCAGAAGACCGGTTTCTTCGTAGATCAGCGTGAGAACCGCTCCCTGCTCGAGCATTACGCCAAGGGCAAGAGCGTGCTCAACATGTTCTGCTATACCGGCGGTTTCTCAGTCTATGCCATGCGCGGCAATGCCAAGGCGGTTCACTCCGTGGACAGCAGCGCCAAGGCGATCGAGCTGACCAATGAGAACATCGCTCTCAACTTCCCTGGCGACCCACGCCACGAGGCATTCTGCGAGGATGCGTTCAAGTATCTGGATGAGCACGATCAGCAGTATGATCTCATCATCCTCGATCCTCCAGCCTTTGCCAAGCACCGTGCAGCGCTGCGCAATGCGCTGAAGGGATATACCCGACTGAATGTAAAGGGCTTGCAGAGAATCAAGAAGGGTGGAATCCTCTTCACCTTCAGCTGTTCTCAGGTGGTTACCAAGGATAATTTCCGCAACGCTGTGTTTACTGCAGCAGCCCAGGCAGGAAGAAAGGTTCGCATCCTGCACCAGTTGCATCAGCCAGCCGATCATCCTATCAACATCTATCATCCTGAAGGCGAATACCTGAAGGGACTCGTGCTTTATGTGGAGTAAGCTCTGACAGCGTAAAAAGAGTAAAATCTCTATATCAGAGTATATACGATGAAGAATGTAGAGTAAAAATACAATGAAGAAATTTTCAATCATGATATGTCTGGTTTCAGCACTTCTGCTGGGAATGGCCAGTTGCGGCGATTCACAGCAGAAGCGACTGCGACTGAGCAAACAGGAGAAGGCCCGACTTGACAGCATCGACCGGGCTTCGCTCAAGGTGGGTGTGATGCCTACGCTCGATTGCCTTCCGGTATATCTGGCTTACGAGGACAGCATCTTCCTGAAGCAGGGAGTAACGGTACATCTCTATCGCTACAATGCGCAGATGGACTGCGATACAGCCATCGCCCGAAAGAGGGTAGAGGGTACGGTGACCGACCTGGTGAGAGCTGCCCGCCTGCAGAAGCAGGGTACACAGCTCTTCTATCCTGTCTCTACCAATCTGTACTGGCAGCTTATCACCAACCGCAAGGCGCGTATCTCGGAGCTGAAGCAGCTGTCTGACAAGATGATAGCCATGACCCGTCATTCTGCCACCGATTATCTCTCTACGCTTGTCATCGACAGCGTGAAGACCAAGTATGACGTATATCGCGTGCAGATCAACGACCTGAACATCCGTCTGCGCATGCTCCTCAACAATGAGATGGATGCCGCCTGGATGCCGGAGCCTTACGCCACACAGGCAAGAATGGCTAAGCATGTGGCACTGGCGGATAGTAGAGACAAGAACCTCCAGTTGGGAGTGATTGCCTTCCGCAGCAAACTGAAGACGGAACCCCGAAGAAAAAATCAAATCGACAGATTCGTGAAAGCTTACGACATCGCTGTAGATAGCATCAATAAGAATGGCGTACAACACTATGCCGCTTTACTGACCAAGTATTATGGTATTGATGCCCAAACCGTTAGCAATCTGCCAAAATTAAAGTACAGTCACGCTATGGAGCCTCGCCTGCGAGATCTCAAGGTGGCAGATATTAACAATTAAACAACTACAATTATGTCAGAAGAAGTAAATTTGTCAGAAGAGTCTAATAGCCCAGAAGAAGTTCTGGCCCAGAAGGAGTTATTGGAGGATGTTGTTGAAATCCGTCAAATGATTCATCAGCAGCGTTTCGCCGAATGCAATCCAATGCTTTTTGCTATCGTAAAAAACAGTCCGAACCATCAGCCGTATATACACCGTCTGGTGCAAGGTTTGCTGTCAACCGTCATCGCCAGTTTGAGTCTCTTCCAACGCAAGAAGATATCTACTGAAATGCTTGGCTTTCTCAAGCTGGATGCCAAAGCTGTAAAGGAGTTTAAAATCCCGGAAACGACACCTGAGGGTAGAGCGAAATTAGTCTCCGAAGCTATTTCTGAACTCGACCAGTTCCTGGTAGATATCGAGATGGATATCCGTTCAGAACAGGGTATTTTCCAGGATTTGAAAAAGCAGGGCGAGGCGATAGATATCAAAGAGGTGAAGCCAACCCTCGAGAAATTCGTTTCCCGAGAGGCGATGCTTTTCCTGAACCACGACCTCTCGAAGGAGGAGCAGGACCAGGCTTCAGCCCGTCTGTATCAGGAGTGGGAAGAGTATCGCGAAAAGATCTTCGACAGATCTGTCTCTTCTGGATATTGGAATGATGAGGAACGTGCTGTTGTCAAAGACACCATCCTTTCGCCTACAGTTGATTCCTTGACCTCTCAGCTTCTGGTGAGTGCCATTACGCTCTCTGCCGCCACCGTTTTCGATATGGGTAAATTCACTTTGCTCTACGATATCTACCGCCTGGCAGATGACGATGAGGTGAAGGTGCGTGCCCTCCTGGGATGGCTGCTGGTTTCTACGAATTGCGGCTGCTACGAACAGCAGCCTGATTTCCGTTGCTTTGCAGAGCAGTTGACCGAGGATTGCAAGAATGATTCAGACTTGCTTGCCGAAATCATAAAAGCCCAGAAGATGCTTGCCGTGACTGTATTCAGCGAGCAGAAGTCTATCGACTATACCAATGACATCATGGCATCGCTGTCAAAACGTTTCCTCGGCGACCTGAAAGATAAGGTAGCCAATTTGCTGGAGGCTGATGAAGATATGCAAAATATCTTCGGAATTGAGGATGACGAGGAAACTTCGGAAGAGAGTCCTATCCGTTCTGTCGATATCAATACCGACGAGGATGGAATCCCTAATCTCGACGTGGATATGGATAGCCCGCTCTCTATGGATGAAATGATGGATAAGGGTATTGACATCCTCTTGCCGCAGTTTAAGATGTTACGAGACCAGACTGATTTCTTTACTCATCTGTACAATTGGTTCATGCCTTTCTATCTGAAGAATCCTCATATAACCGAGGCTCTCGGATTCGTAGATGAGAAGAGAAAGTTCTGCAAGGCTTTCTGTTCTACTGCAAGATCTTGTCCTGCCGATGCCTATTCCCTGGCAAACCTGATCGTCTCTCATCCTAATGAGATACCGGAAAATATTGTTGACTGTTACGATGACCCTGAGGATGAGGAAGATGGCAGCGAGCCTGCAGATGAGGAAGAGATTGTTAATGAATTTTTTAAAGAGCCTGGAGAGCATCGTGCAAAGCGTATCCGTATCAACTACATCCGCAACCTCCTGCGCTTCTCCAAGTTTTATAAAGAGAAGGATGAAATCTTCAATATCCTCGACGAGCTGGATGATGACAAACCAGCCTATGCCGTCTTGGCGGGTCCTCTTTTCCAGGATGAATTCTTCGATAAGTACCGCATGGCTATAGCCCGCTATTCCTTCCGCCGCGAGTTCCCTGACCTGGTTGAAGTGATGCTGGAAGGTGTACCATGCGACACGCTGGAGATGCACTTCATGAAGGGATGGGTATGTATGCAGAAGGGAGACAATCATAGTCTCCGTATGGCTGTCGATCACTTCAAGAAGATGCTGAAGATAAAGCCTGACATGAAGCAGGTATATCTCCAGCTGGGCATCTGCTATCGTAATCTCATCCAGGTGGATGAGTATCTGGAGAATTTCGACAAGCTGATGGAGTTCAAGGATTCATTCTCGGAAGAGGAACTCTTCGAGTTGAAACTGGATAAACTGAAGTTCATCGTCATGAACAACAGATTTGAAGAGGCGATGCCGCTGGCTTACGAGCTGGATTATACCCATCCGGAGAATCAGATGGCGGGAGCCTTGCTCACACAGCTGCTTATCAAGATAGGTGGCGAACATGCGGAAGAGAACTTCCAGAAGGCTCATCTGCGCCTGGATGAATATTTCGCCGAAGCGAACGAGCTTTTCGGTAGTTTCGAGAAAATGAAAAAAGAGGGTAAGGATACGAAGAATATGATGATGCAGGCGATGGATCTCTTCTTCAAGATGATGAAGAATGATAAGGCTGCCGAAGCGTACAACAACTATTCGCTTGGTCTCCTGGCATTGATAGAACATCAGCCGAAAAAGGCTATGGGACCTTTCTTCAGGGCTTATGCCTATTATGTGGAAAAGGATGAGAATGTATTCTTTGAAGCCCTTAAGGAAGACTATAAATGGTTGAAGAACTATGGATGTTCTTACACTGATTTGATGATTATCTATAATCAGGTAGTGGCTGAACACCAGCAATCGCAAGAAGAAATAAAGAAGTATGCCGATAAATCAGAATAGAAATAACAATAACAAGACACAGATAGATACCAACTACGCCCACCTGCAACCGCAGGCGGTGGAGTTGGAGAAGGTGGTTCTGGGTGCATTGATGATTGATACCGATGCTTTTTCGGTGGTATCCGAGATGCTGAAACCCGAAACCTTTTATGATCCGAGACATCAGAAAATCTACGAGGCGATTCAGACCATGAATATGGAGGAGCGCCCCGTGGATATCATGACCGTTACGGATGAACTCACCAAGATGGGCGCCATCGAGAAGGTGGGTGGAGCCGGTTACCTGATGGAGATTTCCTCGCAGGTGGCTTCGGCTGCCCACATCGAGTACCATGCCCGAATCCTGGCGCAGAAATATCTGCAGCGACAGCTCATCCATTATGCCGGCGACATTGAGACCCAGGCGTATGATGAGGGTGTGGATGTGGATGAACTCATGCAGCATGCCGAGGGTGAGCTTTTCCAGCTCTCTCAGGGTAATATGAAGCAGGATTACACCCAGATTGATCCGGTGATCAAGGATGCCGTGGATATCCTGCAGCGTGCTGCCCAGAACAAGGGCGGACTCACGGGTATTCCTACAGGTTACCAGCAGATGGATGATATGACTTCCGGATGGCAGCCTTCCGACCTGGTGATCATCGCCGGACGTCCTGCCATGGGTAAGACTTCCTTTGCGCTGAGTATCGCCAAGAATGTTGCGGTGGATCACGGGGTGCCTATCGGATTCTTCTCGCTTGAAATGAACAACGTTCAGCTGGTCAACCGTCTTATCTCGAATGTCTGCGAGATTTCGGGTAAGAAGATCCTGAACGGTCAGTTGGATCCAAGCGAGTGGGAGCGACTGGACAAGAAGATCCGTTCTCTCACGGGTGCACCTATTTATATAGATGATACTCCGGGTCTCTCCGTCTTTGAGTTGAGAACCAAGGCGCGCCGACTTGTGAGAGAGAAGGGGGTAAAGCTGTTGATGATTGACTACCTCCAGCTGATGAATGCCAACGGAATGAAGTTCGGTAGCCGTCAGGAAGAGGTTTCCACCATCTCTCGTTCCCTCAAGGGACTTGCCAAGGAGTTGAATATCCCGGTACTCGCCCTCTCTCAGCTCTCGCGTAACGTAGAAAACCGTGAGGGTCTCGAAGGAAAGCGACCTCAGTTGAGTGACCTCCGTGAATCCGGTGCCATCGAGCAGGATGCCGATATGGTACTCTTCGTTCATCGTCCGGAATACTATCACATCTATCAGGATGAAAAGGGAAACGATCTTCATGGTATGGCGCAGATCATCATCGCCAAGCACCGTAAGGGTGCCACCGGAGATGTACTCCTGAACTTCCGTGGCGAGTTCACCCGCTTCCAGGATCCTACCGATTCCTATACTCCAGTACAGGAGGGTGGCGAAATCATGGGTTCCAAGATGAACAGTGGGGCTGCTGATGGGATGATTGCCAGCGGTGCCATTCCACCTCCGCCGATGACTGGACCTGACGGTCCGTTACCTTTCTAGAAGAAAAGAGAATAATTTCGTACCAGAACGTTCTTTTTCTGAATAATCTGGCATAAAAACGGCTCATTTCTCTAGATTTTGGGTAAAAAATAGGTGAAAAATGGCAATTTGATAGATTTTCTATTAAAAAAGTTATAAATTGTTTGCGTATATCAGAGAAAATGATTACCTTTGCCAGCGATAAATATATAACGTATAAAAATAGAAAAATATGAGAGCATTAGCGTTGAATATTACAAGCATTATTATTATTCGACTTCGACTGCAGCATGTAGGCGGAAGTGATAAGGTGTGCGTATAGTTCAGCGGTTTGGATATATTGAGCCTTTCTACACTTCCGTATATGGGAGTGAGAAAGGCTTTTTTAATTCCCAGCTCTTTACGCCCTTGCCAAAAGTAAGGGCGCAATGTTGCCCCTAAAGGGCAAAAGCTTTAATTAATAAGAGAAATAAAAATATTTAAGAGATATGAGTGACAGATTATTTATTTTCGACACAACCCTTCGTGATGGCGAACAGGTTCCAGGATGCC
>ENA-OWOF01000489-OWOF01000489.1-gut-metagenome-genome-assembly--contig:-NODE-489-length-13776-cov-3.630192_pt1 | contig 13776 bp, 3 predicted proteins | sample MGYA00248255_ERZ651790 | MGnify/ENA primary metagenome ERZ651790 (study PRJEB26908, sample SAMEA4031711) | gut metagenome | biome: gut; feature: normal infant; material: stool | place: China | collected 2015 ...
GAACTTCAGCTTGAAGGTCTTCGCCCCCAGCGCGTGGGAAATGATCTGGTGCCCCAGGCAGATGCCGAACATGGGAACCTTCCCGATCAGGGCGGCTACTTCACGGTGGATGTCCGTCAGCGTGGCGGGGTCCCCCGGACCGTTGGAAAGAAAAACGCCGTCCGGCTTCATGCCAAGCACTTCCTCCGCCGTCGTGTGGGCGGGAACCACGGTCACACGGAAGCCGTTTTCCCTCAGTTGGCGCAGGATGTTGTACTTGATGCCGAAGTCGAAGGCCACGATGTCGTACTCCGTGGGGGGCAGTTCCCCTTCCGTCACCAGCGCGTCCACTTCCTCCGGGGTCATGGGATGGGAGCCGATCTTGTCCACGATGTTGCAGCCTTCCATGGAGGGGGCCTTTCTGGCGGCTTCCACGGCTTCCTCCGGCGTCAGCTCCGTGGTGAGGCAGGCGCGCATGGCCCCCGCGGAGCGCAGGTGCTTGGCGATCTTGCGGGTGTCCACCCCCTCAATGCCGATCACGCCCTGCTTTTCCAGCCACGGGCCCAGGGCTTCCGTGGCGCGCCAGTTGGAAGGAACCTTCGCCAGCTCCGCCACCACGAAGCCGCTGACCTGCGCCTTGCCGGACTCGTAATCTTCCGGGTTGACGCCGTAATTGCCGATCAGGGGGTAGGTCATCGTGACAATCTGGCCGCTGTAGGACGGGTCCGTCAGGACTTCCTGGTAGCCGGTCATGGACGTGTTGAAGCAGGCTTCCCCCACTTCCGTGCCCGTAGCTCCGAAGTGCGAACCGATGAAGACGCTTCCGTCTTCCAGTGCGAGAATGGCTCTCATGATGATATAAAAATGCTGTGTGGTATGGGGTTAAACGGTTTGGGCATGGTATTCCTGGATGGTGCACACCTGGAGGTTCCTGTTCTTCAGCGCCTCAATGGCGTTCACGCAGGCCTGCGCGGAGGCCAGGTTCGTGCAGTAGGAGGTTTTGGCGGCGATGGCGGAAGAACGGATGATGATGTCGTCCGCCCGCGCGTCGTGGGGGCCGGGCGTGTTGATGATGAAATCGATATCCCCGTTCTTGATGTGGTCCACGATGTTCGGGCGGCGCGCCTCGTTCACCTTGTACGCGCGTTCGCATTCGATGTCGTGCTGGAGCAGGTGGATCATCGTGCCGCGCGTGGCGCACAGCGTGAAGCCCATGTCCGCCAGCTGGCGGGCCATGTGGAGCACGCGCTCCTTGTCCCGGTCATTCACGGAGATGAAAACCTTGCCTTCCGTCGGCAGGGGATTGAATGCGCTGATCTGGGATTTGGCGAAGGCGATGTCCGGGTCCGGGTCGATGCCCATCACCTCCCCGGTGGATTTCATCTCCGGCCCCAGCACCACGTCGATGCCCGGGAAGCGGCCCCAGGGGAAGACGGCCTCCTTCACGCAGTGGTATTCCGGCGTGATTTCCCGGGTAAAGCCCAGCTCCTCCAGCGTCCTGCCGGCCATGACCTGCGCGGCCAGCTTGGCGAGGGGCCTGCCGATGGCCTTGGAGACGAACGGAACGGTGCGGGAGGCGCGCGGATTCACTTCAATGACGTAAAGCTGTTCGTCCTTCACGGCGAACTGGATGTTCATCAGCCCGCAGACGTTCAGCCGCCGTGCCAGCTCCTTGGAGGCGCGCGTGATTTCCTTGTGCATTTTCATGGAAATGCCCATGGCGGGAATCATGCTGGCGGAATCCCCGGAGTGGATGCCCGCGGGCTCCACGTGCTGCATGATGGCGCCGATGACGGCCCGCTCCCGGTCCGCGATGACGTCCACGTCAATCTCCACGGCGTTTTCCAGAAAGCGGTCGATCAGCACGGGGCGTTCCTCGGAGGCCTCCACGGCTTCGTTCATGTACCGGCGCAGCTCCTGCTCCTCGTACACGATGATCATGCCGCGGCCGCCCAGCACGAAGGAGGGGCGCAGCAGCACCGGATAGCCGATGCGGGCGGCAATGGCGGCGGCGTCCTCCACGTTGGTGGCCGTCCCCGCGTCCGCCTGCTTCAGCCCCAGCTCCCTCAGCAGGGCGGAGAAATGTTCGCGGTCTTCCGCCAGGTCAATGGCCTTCGGGCTGGTGCCGATGACGGGCACGCCGTGGGCTTCCAGGGCGTTGGCCAGGTTCAGCGGCGTCTGGCCGCCGAACTGGACGATGACGCCGTCCGGCTTCTCCTGCTCGCAGATGTGGAGCACGTCTTCCAGCGTCAGGGGTTCAAAGAAAAGCTTGTCGGAGGAATCGTAGTCCGTGGAGACGGTCTCAGGGTTGGAATTCACGATGATGGTTTCATACCCCATTTCCCGCAGGGCCATGGAGGCGTGCACGCAGCAGTAGTCGAACTCGATGCCCTGGCCGATGCGGTTCGGGCCGCCTCCCAGGATGAGGATCTTCTTCCGGCCCGTGTCGCGCGCCTCGTTTTCATCCCCGTACGAGGAATAAAAGTAAGGCGTGTATGCCTCAAACTCCGCGGCGCAGGTGTCTACCAGGCGGTAGCCGGGCACGATGCCCTGTTCGCGGCGTTCCTTCCGGATGCTTTCCTCCGTAGTTCCGCGGGCCAGGGCGATCTGCCTGTCGGAAAAGCCCAGCTTCTTGGCTTCCCGCAGGTCCAGCGCGTCCAGGCGGTCGCCCGCCTTCGCCAAGTCCCGCATCTGGGCCAGGAACCAGGGGTCAATCTGGGTGAGCTGGTGCACCTCGTCCAGGGAAAAGCCGCTGCTGAACGCCGTCTGAATCCAGAAAATGCGTTCCGCCGTGGGGACGGCAAGCTTCCGCGTGATTTCCTCCGCGGTGGGCTTCTGCGGCGCCTTCGCGTCGAATCCCCAGCCCCAGCGGCCCGTTTCCAGGGAGCGCAGGGCCTTTTGCAGGGATTCCTTGAACGTGCGGCCTATGGCCATGGCTTCCCCCACGGATTTCATGGAGGTGGTCAGGTGCTCGTCCGCCTGCTTGAACTTTTCAAACGTGAAGCGGGGAACCTTGGTCACCACGTAGTCAATGGTGGGTTCAAAGCAGGCGGGCGTTTCCCTCGTGATGTCGTTGCGCAGTTCGTCCAGCGTGTAGCCCACGGCCAGCTTGGCGGCCAGCTTGGCGATGGGAAACCCCGTGGCCTTGGAAGCCAGAGCGGAGGAACGTGAAACGCGGGGGTTCATCTCAATGACGATCATGCGGCCGTTGGCCGGATTGATGGCGAACTGGATGTTGGAGCCGCCCGTTTCCACGCCGATCTCCCGGATGACGGCGAAGGAGGCGTCCCTCATGACCTGGTATTCCCTGTCCGTCAGGGTCTGGATGGGAGCCACGGTGATGGAATCCCCGGTATGCACGCCCATCGCGTCAATGTTCTCAATGGAGCAGATCACCACGCAATTGTCCGCGCGGTCTCTCATCACTTCCATTTCAAACTCCTTCCAGCCGATGAGGGATTCCTCAATCAGGATTTCGGAAACGGGGGAGAGGTCCAGCCCGCGGGCGCAGATTTCCTCAAACTCCGTCTTGTTGTACGCCACGCCGCCGCCCATGCCGCCCAGCGTGAAGGCGGGGCGGATAATCAGGGGAAAGGTGCCTATGTCCCCGGCTACCCGGCGCGCCTCCTCCATCGTGTGGGCGATGCCGGAGCGCGGCACGTCCAGGCCGATGCGGATCATGGCCTCCTTGAACAGGTTGCGGTCCTCCCCGCGGTCAATGGCGTCCGCATGGGCGCCGATCATGCGCACGTTCTCCCTCTCCAGCACGCCGCTGCGGTGGAGCTCCATGGCGCAGTTCAGGGCCGTCTGGCCGCCCAGGGTGGGGAGCAGGGCGTCCGGCTTTTCCCGGACGATGATTTTCTCCACGAACTCCGGGGTGATCGGTTCAATGTAGGTGCGCGGGGCGGTCTCCGGGTCCGTCATGATGGTGGCGGGATTGGAGTTTACCAGCACTACTTCATAACCTTCTTCCCGGAGGGCCTTGCAGGCCTGGGTGCCGGAGTAGTCGAATTCGCAGCCCTGGCCGATGACGATCGGGCCGGAGCCGATCACGAGAATCTTTTTGATGGAGGTATCTTTAGGCATAATGGCGATGGAAGAATCCTGTGGTTCTGGACCGTGGATTTCCGCCGGGGGAATTAAGTGCCCGCAGGGCTCCGGAGGAAAGTTTTTTTACGGCCAATGACGCGGATTTTTCAGGGGTTGGTGGTCGGTGGAAAACAGTGGGAAAAAGGGCGGCCGGGACAGGGCGCGCCAAGGCCCCGGAGCCGTGCCTTTCCCTCTGCGGGCAGAGGCTTGCCCCGCAAGGGGCCGGCAAAGCTCCGGAGCTCGTCGGTGCACCCTAATAGATGAACAGCATTTCCCGGTACTTGGGGAGAGGCCAGGACCGGTCGTTCACCAGGGTTTCTGCGGCATCGACGCTGGTTCTCAATCGGGACATCGCGGCAAGGATGTCCTCATGGCAGCTCGTGAGCGCGGTTTCCAGGGTATCCAGGTCGGACACGACGGAATCCAGGGCATCGCCCAGCTTGTCCGCCAGCTTTTGCAGGGCGGCGGTCCCGTTGGTCCGCTTGGCGTCCAGCGCCCTGGAGAGCGCGGAAACGGTTTGCTTGTATTCGTTGCGCAGGGCAGGGAGGATGATGGTGGCCGCCATTTCCCAGGACAGGCGCCCTTCAATGCGGATGCGCCTGTGGTATTCCTCCAGGAAAATCTCAAACCGGGATTCCAGTTCCCTGCGGGAGAACACCCCGTACTTCTCGAACAGGGCCACATTCTTCTCATTCACCAGGGTGTGGAGGGCGGTCATCGTGTTTTTCAGGTTGGGAAGGCCGCGGCGTTCCGCTTCCTTCACCCATTCCTCCGAATAATTGTCTCCGTTGAAGATGATTCTCTTGTGTTCGGAAATCCTGCGCTTGAGCGTCTCCTGGAGCTGGGCCAGGAAGGTCTCCGGAGCGAAGGAGGAAAGCTCCTCCGCCAGGGAATCGAAGGCCTCCGCCACAATGGTGTTCAGGGTCATCATGGGGCCCGCGCAGGACTGGGCGGAGCCGGGGGCGCGGAACTCGAACTTGTTGCCGGTGAAGGCGAACGGGCTGGTGCGGTTGCGGTCCGTCGCGTCCCGGGGAAGGACGGGCAGCGTATCCACGCCGATCTGGAGCGTGTCGTTGCGCCTGCCGCGGACGGATTCCCCGTTGATGATATTCTCGATCACTTCATTGAGCTGGTCGCCCAGGAAAATGGAGATAATGGCGGGAGGGGCCTCGTTCGCGCCCAGGCGGTGGTCGTTCCCGGCGCTGGCTACGGAATTGCGCAGCAGGTCGCTGTGCTTGTCCACAGCCGCGATGATGGCGGCCAGCACGGTCAGGAAAATGGCGTTCTGCTGCGGGTCCGTGCCGGGATCCAGCAGATTCTTGTCCCCGTAGGAAATGGACCAGTTGTTGTGCTTGCCGGAGCCGTTGACGCCCACGAAGGGCTTCTCGTGGAGCAGGCACACCAGCCCGTGCCTGCTGGCCTGCTGGCGCAGGATTTCCATCACCAGCATATTGTGGTCGATCGCCAGGTTCACGTCCTCAAACAGGGGGGCCAGTTCAAACTGGGCCGGGGCCACCTCATTGTGGCGCGTCTTGGCCGGAATGCCCAGCCGCCAGAGTTCCTTTTCCACATCATTCATGAAATTGAGGATGCGCGGCTTGATGGAGCCGAAATAATGGTCTTCCAGCTGCTGGTGCTTGGCGGGCGGCGCGCCGAAAAGGGTTCGGCCCGTCTGGACCAGGTCCGGGCGGTTCAGATAGAAATTCTTGTCAATCAGGAAATACTCCTGTTCCGGCCCCAGCGTGATGGTCACGCGTTCGTCCGGCAGCCCGAAGCACTTCATCAGCCTCTTGACGGCGTTTCCCAATGCCTGCCGGGAGCGGAGCAGAGGGGTTTTCTTGTCCAGCGCGTCTCCCGTATAGGAACAATAGGCGGTGGGAATGCAGAGGGTGGCTCCGTTCCCGTGCCTCTTGATGAAGGCGGGGCTGGTGGGGTCCCACGCGGTGTAGCCGCGGGCCTCAAACGTGCAGCGCAGGCCGCCGGAGGGGAAGCTGGAAGCATCCGGCTCGCTCACGATCAGATTCTTGCCGGAAAAGCTCATGATCGGCTCCATGCCCTTGGGGTCCAGGAAGGAATCATGCTTCTCCGCCGTGGAACCCGTCATGGGCTGGAACCAGTGCGTGTAGTGAGTGGCTCCCCGTTCCAGAGCCCACTGCTTCATGGCGTGGGCTACGTCCGCGGCAATGTCCGCGTTCAGCGGCAGGCCGTCCTGGATGGTGGACAGGAGGGTTTTCGCCGTGTCCTTGGGCAGGTACTTCTTCATCACCTCCGTACTGAAAACGTCGGCGCCGTAATAATCAATGCGGACAGGAGCGCTCTCGCTCACCCCGCTCACGGGAAGGGAGGCGATGGCGCTGATGGCTTGTGTTCTTGTCGAGTCACTCATCATGGTTAACTGTTGTATCTTTTTCCTAGCAAGAACCGTGCCAGCTTTTTGAATCAACTTGTGCCGGAGTGGGTATGGTGTTTTAAGAAGTTGCCTATAAATATATTGCAGAAATTGTAAAAGGAAGCCGTGGAAAGAAGAGGGATGAAAAAGGTGAAAGCATTAATTACAAAAATGTAAAATCACGGTAATAGGGTAATTACGAAAATGTAAAAATATCTGCTTGGGAGAGGGAATTGTCCTTTGCCGCCGTGTGGCCTCTGTCATGCCGCAAGGCCTGTCAAATCATGTAAAACCGGGGCGGCGGCGTTCGGAAAACGGGGAGGGTGGAAGGAGTGCATAATGTTGGCACGGTTTTTGCTGCAAGGAAATCAGCTTAACTCAAATAAAACAGCAAACTGATGAATAGTGATCAATTCGAGACAGGCATTCCTGCGCCGCAGGGATTGTATGACTTTGAACAGGAGAGGGACGCCTGCGGCGTGGGGCTGGTGGCGGACCTGAAGAATGAACCGAGCCACAAAATCATTGAAATGGGTGTCACCGTTCTCAAGAGGCTGATGCACCGCGGCGCCGTGGGAAGCGATCCCGATACCGGAGACGGAGCGGGCATCCTGCTGGCCCTGCCGGATGAATTCTTCCGCCTGCTCCTTCCCAACAAACTCCCCGCCAGAGGAAAATACGGAGTCGCCATGATGTTCGGCGGCTGCGGCCATGAAGAGGAACTGGAGGCCGCCGTCACGGAAAACGGCGGCAGGGTGATTGCCTGGAGAGAAGTTCCCGTGGACCGGGACAGTATCGGCGAGAACGCCCGGCGCACCTGCCCCCTGATTCGCCAGCTCTTCATCGACGGCAGCGGCTTTGCGGACCAGGCGGCACTGGAACGCAAGCTCTTCGTAATGCGCCGGGAAATGGAGCGGCGCGTGGAAGGATGCTACGTGTGCAGTTGTTCCAGCCGCAGCATCGTGTATAAGGGATTGTTCCTCGGCACGCAAATTGACGGATTTTACGAAGACCTGCGCTATGCGCGTTTCAAATCTCCGCTGGCCCTCGTCCACCAGCGCTACAGCACGAACACCTTTCCCACGTGGAGCCTGGCCCATCCCTTCCGCTACCTGGCCCACAACGGGGAAATCAACACCCTGCGCGGAAACCTGAACCATCTGAGCGTGCGGGAGCCGCACCTGTCCTCCGCCCTGCTGGGGGATGACTTGCAGAAGCTCCTGCCCCTCATTCCTCCCGGCCAGAGCGATTCCGCCTGCCTGGACAACATGGTGGAACTGCTCGCCGCCGCCGGGCGCGACCTGCGCCACGCCATGCTCATGCTCATGCCGCAGGCCTGGGGCGTCAACTACCATCTGGGACCGGACGTGCGCGGCTTCTTTGAATACCATTCCGCCCTGATGGAGCCGTGGGACGGCCCGACCGCCGTCGTCTTCTCCGACGGCGTCAACGCGGGCGCCATGCTGGACCGCAACGGCCTACGCCCCGCCCGCTACACGCTGACCACGGACGATATTTTCATCCTGGCCTCGGAAACGGGCGTAGCGGACATTCCCGCGGAAAAAGTGGCCCGCAAGGGCCGCCTGCGCCCCGGAGAGATGATCTACTGCGACCTGGTGAACCACCGCCTGGTGTCCGATGCGGAAACCAAGAATGAAATGGCCCGGCGCATGCCCTACCGCCGCTGGGTGGAACAAAACAAGATTTCCGTCCGCTCCCTGTTCGACTCTGTCTCCGCCTCCGCGGAAATGCCGGACCTGGCGGTTCATCAGCGCCAGTTCGGCTTCACGCAGGAGGATGTGGAACTCATCCTCCGCCCGATGATGATGAAGGGCGCGGAACCCCTCGGCTCCATGGGGAACGACGCGCCGCTGGCCGTCCTCTCCGGAAAGGCGCCGCTCCTGTTCAACTACTTCAAGCAATTGTTCGCGCAGGTGACCAACCCGCCCATCGACCCCATCCGGGAGGAACTCGTCATGAGCCTGACCACGTACATCGGCAACCATCCCAACATTCTGGAGGAAACGCCGGAGCACGCCCGGCTCATCAAGATGGCGCGCCCCGTCATTACGGACGAGGAGCTCAACCGCCTCTGCAACATCCGGGAGGCCGGCTTCCCCTCCGCCAGGCTCCCCCTCCAGTTCCCGGAAGGCGGGGACGGAAAGGCTCTGCGGGAGACGCTGGACAGCCTGGCGGAATCCGCCGTGGGGCTGGTCAGGTCCGGCGTGCGCATCCTGGTGCTGACGGACCGCAACATAGGCCGCGGCTACCTTCCCGTTCCCAGCCTGCTGGCCTGCTCCGTGGTGCACCGCGCCCTGGCGGCCGCCGGACTGCGTTCCGACGTGGGCCTGATCCTGGAAACGGGGGAAGCGCGGGAAACGATGCACTTCGCCCTGTTGCTGGGTTTCGGGGCCACGGCGGTCAATCCGTACCTGGCTCTGGCGACGGTCACCTCCCTGGCCGCGCCGCAGGACTGCCCGCTGGACGTGGTGAAGGCCTCCGGCAACTACATCAACGCCATTGACAAGGGGCTGCTTAAAATCATGTCCAAGATGGGCATTTCCACCCTGCGCAGCTACCGCTCCTCCCAATTGTTCGAGGCCGTGGGGCTGAACCGGGAACTGATTGACGAATTCTTCCCCGGCACCGTCAGCCGCGTGGGCGGCATCGGGCTGGAGGAAATAGCTGCGGAATGCAACCAGCGCGCCGCGCAAAACGCCGGGAAGGAAGGCGGGCTGGATGCGGGCGGCCAGTACAAGTACAGGAAGGGCGGAGAAAACCACCTCTGGAACCCGCAGACGCTCCAGGCCTTCCGCGCCGCCGTTCGCGACAATGACGAACGGAAATACCGGGAATTTGCGGACTACAGCAACCACCAGGCGCAGCACCTCTGCACCCTGCGCGGCCTGTTTGAATTCGCTCCCGCGGACACCGTCCCGCTGGAGGAAGTGGAAAGCGCGGATTCCATCCTGCGCCGCTTCGTCTCCGGGGCCATGTCCCTGGGTTCCCTCAGCCCGGAGGCCCATGAAACCATCGCCATCGCGATGAATAAAATAGGAGCCAAAAGCAACTCCGGTGAAGGGGGCGAGGATGAAGCCCGCTACGAACCCAACGCCAGGGGCGAGGTGCGCTACAGCGCGATCAAGCAGGTGGCGAGCGGACGCTTCGGCGTGACCATCAACTATCTGCGCCACGCCTCCGAGCTCCAGATCAAGATGGCCCAGGGCGCCAAGCCCGGAGAGGGCGGCCAGCTCCCGGCGCACAAGGTGGACCCGTACATCGCCCGGCTGCGCCATTCCATGCCGAACGTCAGCCTCATCTCTCCCCCGCCGCACCATGACATCTACTCCATTGAAGACCTGGCCCAATTGATCTACGATCTGCGGAACTCCAACCCGGCCGCACGCGTCTCCGTCAAGCTCGTCTCCGAGGTGGGCATCGGCGCGGTGGCCGCCGGAGTGGTGAAGGCCCACGCGGACGTGGTTGTGGTCAGCGGCCACGACGGCGGTACGGGCGCCTCCCCGCTCACCAGCGTCAAGCACGCCGGACTGCCGTGGGAACTGGGACTGGCGGAAACGCAGCAGACGCTTGTGCTCAACAAGCTCCGCTCCCGCGTCCGGCTCCAGGTGGACGGCCAGCTGCGCACCGGGAGGGACGTCGTCATGGCGGCCCTGCTGGGAGCGGAGGAATTTGGCTTCGGCACTGCCGTTCTGGTCGCCATCGGCTGCGCCATGCTCCGCAGGTGCCATGAAAACACGTGCCCGGTAGGCGTCGCCACGCAGGACCCGGCCCTGAGAGCCAAGTTCAGCGGCAAGCCGGAATACGTCATCAACTACCTTCGCTTCGTGGCGCAGGAAACGCGGGAAATCCTGGCTTCCCTGGGCCTCCGCTCCCTGGACGAAGCCGTCGGCAGGGCGGACCTGCTCTCCGTGAACCGCGCCATTGACTTCTACAAGGCTCAGCATCTGGACTTCTCCTCCATCCTGCATGCGGCGGAGGGGGACGGACGCAGATTTGACCCCTCCTTTGAAAAGGAACCTCTGGACAACTACGACCGGCGCCGCCTGCTCCCGGACTTGAAGGGCCTGCTGGAAAAAGGGGAAAAGACCGAACTCTTCCGCGACGTCCGCAATGTGGACCGGACGGTGGGCACGGAGCTATCCGGAGAGCTGGTGATGAAATTCGGCCCGCGCGGCCTGGCGGAGGATACGCTCACGGTGCACTTCACCGGATGCGCGGGGCAGAGCTTCGGGGCCTTTCTGGCGCCGGGCATCACCTTTGAACTCGCCGGGGAGGCGAACGACTTCGTAGGGAAGGGGCTTTCCGGGGGCAAAATCATCGTGAGGCCTCCGGAAAACATCTCCTACGCTCCGTCGGACAACGTCATTGCCGGCAACGTCATCGGCTACGGGGCCACGTCCGGCAGCATCTTCCTGCACGGGCAGGCCGGGGAGCGTTTCGCCATCCGCAACAGCGGAGCCAAGATGGTGGTGGAAGGCATCGGCGACCACGGCTGCGAATACATGACCGGGGGCCGTGTGGCGGTGCTCGGCAAGGTGGGCGTCAACTTCGCTGCGGGAATGACCGGCGGACTGGCCTACGTGTACGATGCGGACAACGACTTCGATCAGAAATGCAACCTGGGCAGCGTGGACCTGGAAACGGTCATGCCGCACTCCGCCGACGAGGCGGAACTGCTCCAGCTCATTTACGAGCACTACATGGCTACGAAAAGCCGCCGGGCCTGCGACCTGTTAAACAACTGGCCGGAGGAACGCGGCAAATTCATCAAGGTCTTCCCGGTGGAATACCGGCATGCCCTGGCCATGCATTCCTGAAAGAAGCATGCAGCAGTTTTCTGTTGTTTGGGTAAGCTGGGGGCCTCCGCGGGTGCGGAGGCCCTTTTTTTGTTCTTTGAAGTCTTATTGGTCTCATTGCCGGAGCGTCCGCTGACCTTTTCAAGGTAGCAGATTGGCCCTGAAAGCAGGAATGAAGTAAGTTTCTGAAATCCCATATTAAAAAATAACTTTCCATTTGGTTGACTTTGAATGATGCATCAATTATACAGAAAATATCATAAAAGGGTAATGAGTGTCATATTCGGAAATTTATGCAGTGCTGTCGCTATGCTGCTGATTGTTATGGGGATGTGGTCTGAGGGGGGAATTGCCTTTGTCCAAGTGCCGGAACGGTTGCCGGAATGCCCGGTGCGCTTCATCCGCGGTACCCTGGTGGCGCAGGATGGAGCTATATGGGCCGTGGGGGAGAGGGAAAGCGTTTACCGCCTTCAAGTCGGCGACAAGGCGTACGAGAAGTCGTGGCTCAACATGGATTATTATTCCGGCTTTCCCAAAGGAAAAAATTTCACCTGCATTGCGGAGGACAGGCAGGGCCGCATCTGGGTGGGCACGGACGACAGTGGCGTGGCCGTTTTCAACGGGAGGGAGTGGAAGACGTATGACCGCGGCAATGCCCTGAACGGAGAGCATGTTTATGCGCTGGCCGTCTCTCCCGTTTCCGGGGAGGTGGCCGTTGCCACGTCCGGAGGCGTGTCCGTTTATGATCCCGGAAATGATTCATGGAAGGCGCTGGACCGGTCTACGGGACTGGCGGAGGACCAGGCGGCTTCCGTCGGCTTTGATTCCAGGGGGAATCTGTGGCTGGCCTATGCCTGCGGCGGCGTGTCCTGCTCGCCGCGCAAGTCGGGGTACATGCAGTGGAAGAACGTGCAGGCGCCGTGGTACTGGGACAGCAAGCAGTTTGCCCGGCAGCCGTACCAGCCGTATGGGGACGGTCTGCCTTCCAATATCTGCAATGTTCTGGCCTGTACGGAAAAAGACCAGGTACTGGTAGGCACCTGGTCCGGCCTGGCGTACAGCAACGGCATCAGCTCCTGGCGTTTCTTGCGCGGCCGGGATTATGCCCAGAAGAATAGTAATCTGTATGGTTCAGCTGCGCGGAAGACGGCCGTTCCGGGTGAGGGAAATGCCAAAATGCTGTCGGAAGACTTCGTGTCTTCCATCCTCCGGCAGGGAAAGGATATTTTCATTGGCTACCGGACGCAGGGAGTGGACGTGCTGGATGCCGAAAGGATGACGGTGCGCCAGAGAATCAGGAAGGGACTGGAAAATACGGATGTCCCCTCCCTGCTGGCGCTGAAGGACGGAAGTGTCTGGGCGGCGACGTATGGGAAAGGGCTTGTCAGTCTGAAAAAGGGTTCCCTGTCTTATCAACTGGACAGGAAGCCGCAGGACGATGAGATTCCGTTCCCGTCCCCGGCCCGGATGGAAGACCCTGCCGCAGTCCTGAAGAGGCTGGAAAAGCTGGGAGCGGATGCGCATGCGGGGAAGAGCATTGTGTTCCGCGGGGAGGACTGGTCCACGAAAGGGGACTGGTGCGGGAGGTACGGCCTGACGCGCGCCACGCTGTGCGCCACGAATGCCCCCATGAGCAATTCCGAGTTTAAGGCCAAGACCGTGTCGTTCCGAACCCTTTCCTCCGTTCCGGGTTATCCCGGATACCAGGGGGCCGTGTCTTCTTACTGGATCCAGGGATTGATGGGGCTCAACCGCAACAAGGGGGATGCCCTGCGCTGGTGGGTGCATAGCATCAAGGAGAATGATAACCGCAACATTCTTTTCGATCCCACGGATTCCGTGCGGACGGAGGCGGAATGGGACGACCACGGGGAAGTGTATCCGGGCTTTGTGGACGGTCCCGACATTTGGACCGTTGTGGAAGTGCCGGAGGGCGTCCATGAAATAGCCCTGTATTTCTATAATCCCAACGGTTATCTTTCCAATGAATCCAGGCGGGATTACGTAGTGGAAGCCAGAAGGCATCCTTCCACCTCCTCCCTCGTCTTCCAGTTCAACAATGTGGGAGACCTCGCGATAGGGGAACAGAACAAGTGGGGGAAAATTCTTACCGCCGCCATGGAGCAGTGGTATTCCTTCCCGGTGGAAGCGCGCACGCGCGTTTCCAGATTTGCGGGTTCCGGGGTTTATAAGAGGTTCATGTGCAGGAAGGGGGGAATCTACCTGTTCCGTGTTTGCCGCAACGGTTCCTTCAATACCATATTAAACGGCGTATTCGTGAATGAAAAGATTCCGTGGGAAATCCGCATGCCGGAGGAACTGCCCTATTATGTGGCCGGCCAGCTCGCGGGCATTGTTCCCACTCCAGAGAGAGTGAACGGAGCCACCCTGGGGCAGAGGGAGAAGGCCGTGTGCAAGCCCCTCTATGAGCTGCAATACACGCGCAAGTACCTGACGCCTGCGGCGTGCAGCCTTCAGAACAGGTATATTCTCTCCCTGTGG
>ENA-OWOF01000490-OWOF01000490.1-gut-metagenome-genome-assembly--contig:-NODE-490-length-13757-cov-16.730190_pt1 | contig 13757 bp, 10 predicted proteins | sample MGYA00248255_ERZ651790 | MGnify/ENA primary metagenome ERZ651790 (study PRJEB26908, sample SAMEA4031711) | gut metagenome | biome: gut; feature: normal infant; material: stool | place: China | collected...
TTACGAGCCATGCAAAAATAGAACGGAATACCTCGGTGGGAGCTTGCTCACACAAGAGGTTGTTTCGTTCTATTTTTTATACCGTGCGTCCAACGGACACACTCGACAGCCGTCAATGAAATAAATGTGGAGCGCCCTTTGCGACACATTTATGAATTGAATGCATGGCTCGTAACGTAGGGTTGCCATAGACCACTCTGGGAGTTCTGTTTGTATTAAAAACGCCATTTTTGCTAAAAAAATACAAAAACAGGAGATTTTGATATGTAAAAAGCAGTTATTTTCGCTGAGCGTGCAAAATGAAGAAATTCCGTACAAAAATTCTTGATTTGGGAACTTTTTTGTACGGAATTCATTGTTTTTAGGGCTTTTACACCAAACTAGAGAGCTACGAAAGCATAGCCACTCTAGAGAACAAGAAAGAGCTGGTGTGGGCACTTGCGCACAAATCCCAGCCATATTCGATATGCGGGGCGTAACCATCAATAATAGTCAATTAAGCCCCGGTGGTTTACATTATGCGGGGCGTAATCAACAATAATAGTCAATTAAGCCCCGGTGGTTTACGTTATGCGGGGCGTAATCAACAATAATAGTCAATTAAGCCCCGGTGGTTTACGATACACGGGGCGTAATCATCAATAATAGTTAATTACGCCCCGGTAGCTTTCATTACGCGGGGTGTAATCGTTAAATCTTGTGTGTAACGCCCCGTACCTTGGTTTAAGGGTACAGAGAAGCTTGCTCCTATCTCCTGTGCCCACGCTGAGGCGGAAAAAGGGTACAGAGAAGCTTGCTCCTATCTCCTGTGCCCACGCTGAGGCGGAAAAAGGGTACAGAGAAGCTTGCTCCTATCTCCTGTGCCCACGTTGAGGCGGAAGAAGGGCATAGACTAGCTTGCTCCTATCTCCTGTGCCCACACTGAGGCAAAAGAATGGGCACAGGCGGAACTTGTCCGGTCTATGGCAGCCCTACGTTACGAGCCATGTATTCAATTCATAAATGTGTCGCAAAGGACGCTCCACATTTATTGGCAGTTCTCCGCAATGAGCCACGCTATTCATAAGATTGCCAGCAAAAGGCGCTGTCAATCTTATTTCATATCGCGGCGTTCGCCGCATTACGGCAAAAATAAAAACCGTGATTTGTGAGCAAGCTCCCAATCACGGTTCTTATTTTGCCTATGCGCGGCTATGCTTTCGTAACTCTCAAGTTACAGCGTACTCAAATTCCAGTCAATCCTCACTCCTACAGTAAATAAATAATACTCGAAACAACAGTGCTGGTCAGGCCGACCAGGGCCTCATAAGGGATCAGCTTCATTCTCTCTTTGATCTGCAAATTCACAGAGCCGCCTGTCGCATGGAAGAAGGAGCCGTGGGGCAGGGAATCGACTACGGTAGCACCGGCATGGATCATGGCGCCGGCATCGATAGCGGATACTCCGCTTGCAACAAGCGTACCGGAGAAGGCCTGGGATGCGATCGTGGCTCCGGCAGTGGTAGATGCGGTAGCGGCTGCCATCAGAATACCGGCAATCGGTGCCAACAGGAAGGACGGCAGATTACCCGCTTCCAGTAAGGAAATCATGTCATACTGAATATTGGAAGCCTTAATGATTCCGGCCAGAGTACCGGTTCCTACCAAAAGAATAGATACCCCCACTACTTTGCTCAGTCCGAATTCCGTATAAGAAATAATATTCCTGATCTGCCCGCAGCATAACATACATACGATACCGCCGATGGGAAGCGCAATCAGAGGGTCGATGGAGATTCCTACGATCGGACGCAACGCCAGAAGAAGGATCACCACCACAGGACCGGCAATGGCTGCAAGGAAAGAAGGCAGATTCTTATCAGTGATCTGTTCCAGATCCGCGTCCGTAACCATAACACCGGATTTCTTGGAAAGTAAGGTAGACAACAGGATGGTAACAACCAGCGCGGCCAATGCGGGAACAATATTACGGATCATCAATGCAGTCAGATCTATCTGAAAGGCTTCCGCCGTGGCAATTGTGTTGGGGTTCGGAGAGATAATATTGCCGGCTTTTCCGCCGCCGATCATGGCCAACAAGACGGACGGCTTATTATATCCTGCCTTTTCCGCAATCGCCATGGCAATGGGAGCTACCGTGATTACGGAAATATCAACGAAGACACCTACGGCACAGATGATCATGGTAGCGACAGCTACAGATACCAGAGCAAAACGCTGCCCCAGTTTCTTGACAATCACATCCGCGATTTTTTCCGCAGCACCGGTCTTGATGAGAGCACCGGCCAAAATACCGGAGGTGAGGATGCGAAGTACGGATGACATCATACTCTGTGCACCGGATACCATGGTGCCTACAGTGCCGGTCAGACCGCCGCCTCCTACGATACCGCCAATGAGAGCACCCAGGATCAGACTGTAGGCGGGATGTACTTTTTTAATAATTAGTATAATGGCAATGATGAGGCCGACGAGAGCCCCGAGGGTTGTGAATTCCATAGCTAACTCCTTTTGTAATTTAATGTGATTTGATCATTCTATTTTGAAACAGTTGTAAAAGTATGGATGGTGCGGAAGACCTGTTCCACCGTATCTGCCATATTTGTCATTGCATTGTCGGTGTGCATGGCTTCTTCCAGAGATACGACAACTCTTAAAATAGGAAAAAACGCATCAATACCTTCCGCATTGCAGGCCACGGCATCTTTGGTGACACATCCGGAGAATGCCAGTACCGGTTTGCTGTACTCTTTCGCAATTTTGGCAACACCGATCGGAGCCTTGCCCATGACCGTCTGCCCGTCAAGACGTCCTTCACCGGTGATGACGATATCGGCATTTTGCACATACTGCCGTAGATTGGTCTCCTCCAGCACAATCTTAATACCGGATTCCAAAGTAGCATTACAGAAGGTTAAAAAGGCAAATCCCATTCCGCCGGCAGCTCCGGCACCGGGATATTTTGCATCCGCATGAGGAAACTGCTCTCTGGCGAGGGTGGCATAATAAGCCAGCCATTTATCCATCTGCATAATCATAGTAGGGGTAGCGCCCTTCTGAGGTCCGAAGATTGCAGAACAGCCCTGTTCACCGCAGAGAGGATTGGAGACATCACAGGCAACGCGGAAACTGCAGTCCTTAAGCTCGGGAAGCACATGCTCGGTTGTGATGGATTCCAGATTCTGCAGCCCCTTTGCTCCGAAGCTGATCTGATTCCCGTTTTTATCCAGAAAACCAAACCCAAGCGCCTGCAGCATTCCTACACCACCGTCATTGGTGGCGCTGCCGCCGATACCCACGATAAAATGTCGGCAGCCATTTTGAATGGCATCTTTAATTACCTCTCCCACACCATAAGTGGTGGTGTTCAAGGGATTTTTTTCCTCACCGTTTACTAACGTAATGCCGGCTGCCCCTGACATCTCGATAATGGCGGTATTTGTCTCATCGATAATACCGTATTGGCAGACAACAGGCCGTCCTACCGGACCCGTTACCTGCACCTGCGTCATACGTCCGCCGCAGCCGTTTACCAGCGCATCCACAGTGCCTTCTCCGCCGTCTGCCAGGGGGCGCACTGTGACAGAAGCATTTTTATAGACACGTCTGATGCCGGCGGCAGCACTTAATCCTGCCTGCATGGAGGTCATACTTCCTTTAAATGAATCAATTGCAATTACTACGTTCATAAATTCCTTTCCGGCCGGAGTGGATATCCCGGATCTCCTCTTATCGCTATATGAAATGATACGGATCAATGTTCGCGCTTGAACCTTATAATGATATTATAGTAGAGAGCTGGGAAATTAAAAATGTTATACGTGACATTTGTATATTGAAATATACAAGATAATATGTTATGCATACCATATATAGTGAATAATCACGGATAGCATGGTACAGACTTACTGTATATGCATATGGAGGCACTATTAGTCAGAGCGTATGTTGTAGAACTTAGAACCATGCAGTAATGGCTTTAGGTGCAAGCTACATTTATCATCGGCATGTACCCGGCACAAAAGACATTGCGGAAATGAGGACGAATATGGAACTTATCAGCAGAGCAATGGCACAGCAGATCGTGGATACGGTAAAAGATGTCTGCAGTCAGAACATCAACTTCATCGATGAAAAGGGAATAATTGTGGCCAGTACCGACCGGGACCGTGTCGGAACCTATCACGAGGTGGGCTACCGGGTCGTGCTGGAAGGGAATACCATAGAAGTCACCGATGACAATAGTTTCCGTGGGACACGCAAAGGGATCAATATTCCCATTACCTATAATGGGCGGATCATAGCGGTGATCGGTATCAGCGGAGAAGTGGAGGAGGTCAGAAAGTACGCATATCTGGCACAGAAGATCACGGACATCCTGTTAAAAGAGAGAGAACTGGATGCGCTGGGAGCTCAGAAGAAGAACCGCCTGAATTACGTGATCCGTTGTCTGGTGAACCGGGAACCGCTGGCGGATCGTTACCTGAAGGATACGTTACAAGAAAACGGTCTGACGGAAAAATCTGTCTGCCGTGTGGTAGTGGTGCAACTGAATTCCAGATACAATCCGAACAACCTGTTTATGATCCAGTCGGCTATTACACAGACGTTTGCCCAGATGCAGGCGGGATTTTACCGATACAATTACCCGAATGAATATATTCTGATCATAGAAGAAAATCTGCTGGAACAGAAAAAGTGGGCATTGAGAAAGCTTTCGGAGAATTATCGGAACGTATTGGAGATTGGTATTGGAAATGCCGCAACAGTAGAGAGATGTGCACAGTCGTTTGAATGCGCAAAGGCTGCATTGCGGTGTGCAACGGAAGAGGATAATCTGGTGTGTTATGATAATCTGGATTATGAACTCCTGCTGGCAGATACCTCAGAAGAAATTCGTTCCCAGTACCGCAACAAAGTACTGGGAACGTTGACTGACGAAGAGAAGGAACTGCTGCAGGTCTATTTTGCCAAAGAAATGTCCCTGCAGGATACAAGTGAAGCTCTTTTCATCCATAAGAACAGCCTGCAGTATAAGTTAAACCGTATTGCGGAGCGCAGCGGATATAATCCGAGAAAATTCACCGATGCCGTAGTATTGTACAGTGCATTGAAACTTCTCGTTTAGTTCTCTTTTGCAAAATATTCCTTTGTCATCTTCACTACAACACCGGACAGCAGGAACACAGCGATCAGGTTGGGGATGACCATGAGCCCGTTGAAGGTCTCGGCGATGCTCCACATGAGTCCGAGGTTCATGGTAGCGCCTACGATAGCTGTAAGGGAATACAGCACCATGAAAGGCATGTTGGAGCGGGAACCGAAGAGGAATTCGATACATCTGGTACCGTACAGTCCCCAGCCAATGATGGTGGAGAAAGCGAAGCAGCACATCGCCACAGCGGTAAAGATCGATACCCAGTTGCCGTAGACAGCGGTGAATCCGCTGATGGTCAGCTCCGCACCGGCAGCTTCACCGTAATTTACGGGTACGCCGCTGCACAGGATGACCAGCGCTGTCATGGTACAGATGATGATGGTGTCCACAAATACCTCAAAAATGCCGAAGAAGCCCTGTTTTACCGGCTTCTTCGTATCGGCACAGGCGTGGGCGATGGATCCGGTACCAAGACCGGCTTCGTTGGAGAAGATGCCGCGGGATACGCCCTTTTTTATGCTCATGAAGAAGCTTCCGACCACACCGCCAGTCACAGAGGCGGGATTGAAAGCACCTTCTATAATAGAAGCAAATACAGCAGGTACAGACTTAATATGGAAAAAGATCACACCCAGTGCCAGCACGATATACATGATCGCCATGAAAGGTACCAGCTTAGAGGTAACATTGCCGATACGCTTGATGCCGCCGATCAGGATCAGGGCAATGATGATCGCCAGAGCCACGCCGATGATCAGGTTGACAAGCTTCACAGCATCTGCAGGCAGTGCATTAAAGCTACTCAGAGCAGAATCAATGGCAGTAGTGATCGTATTGACCTGTGTAGCATTACCGGTACCGAACACAGCCAGCACACCGAAAGCGGCAAAGAAATATGCCAGGAAGTGCCATTTTTTATCCAGTCCGTTCTTAATATAATACATGGGGCCGCCTACCAGGTCTCCCTGTGCATTGGTCTCGCGGAAGTGTACAGCAAGTGTTACTTCGGCGAACTTGGTGCACATGCCGAGCAGCGCAGATATCCACATCCAGAATACCGCACCGGGACCGCCGATAGCGATGGCACCTGCCACACCTGCCACATTACCGGTACCAACGGTAGCTGCAAGAGCGGTACATACCGCCTGGAAAGGTGTCAGGGCTCCATCGGAGGCTTCTTTTTTCTTCATCATACGTCCCAGTGTCACCTTCATGGCGTAGGGGAACTTGCGGATCTGCAGGAAACGGGTCCGGATACTTAAATACAGACCGACGCCGATGATACAGATCATGGCGGGGACGCCCCAGATGAAATTATTGACAACGCTGTTGACTGCTTCAATTGTGGATAACATAGACGAAATCTCCTATCATTTGTGGATATAAGGCAAATACCTTTATAGATTAACATATTTTCACATATGCTGCCACAACAATCTTGATTTCCGGGTAGCGTTGTATCATTGGATCTGTTTTTTCCGAAAGAGAGAAATACTTGTTGCGTGGAAGAAAATTCACAATTATTATAATAGAAAAGGGATAAATAAGGAGGACCAAAATGGAAGCAGATATCAGATGGCTGGATGACCCACAGGTGTTCCGGGTCGGTCAACTGCCGGCCCACAGTGATCATCCGATCTATCAGGATACGGAAGAAGCGGCAGAGGGCAGAAGTTCCCTGGTACAGTCTCTGGACGGGACCTGGGAGTTCGCCTATTCGGTGAACGCGAAAAGCCGGCCGGTGGATTTCTACCGGGAGAATACTGAAAATGTAGAATTCGATACGATCCGTGTGCCGGGACATATTGAACTGGCAGGGTATGACCAAATTCATTATATCAATACCATGTATCCCTGGGAGGGGAAAATCTACCGCCGACCGGCGTATACGTTGGGGAAAGGTCTGGCAGAAGGCGCTTTCAGTGAGGCAGAGTATAATCCCGTGGGAAGTTATCGCAAGCGTTTTCACCTGGCGGAAGGTCTGCGGGGAAAAAGGGTAATCATCTGTTTCGAAGGTGTGGAACAGGCAATGTATGTCTGGCTGAATGGGCATTTCGTGGGATATGCCGAGGACAGCTTTACCCCCTCCGAATTCGATCTGACACCATATATTAAGGAAAAGGACAATCTGCTGGCAGTGGAAGTACATAAGCGCAGTACGGCTGCTTTTTTGGAGGATCAGGATTTCTTCCGATTTTTCGGAATCTTCCGGAGTGTGGAATTATATGCCAAGCCGCAGTGGCACGTGGAAGACCTCTGGGCGAAGCCTTATTTTTCCGTAGAGGATGGAAAAGGCACGTTAGATGCAGCAATCAAAATATCTGCTGAGGATGAGGGACAGCGTCCGGGCAAAATGCGTGTATGCCTGTCGGATGCCAACGGGAAATGCCTGTTGGAGCAGACACAGATTTTGCAGTCACAGGCGGAGCAGACGCTGCACCTTCGGGAAACATTGGCAGAAAAAGTAATCCCCTGGAGCCATGAGAACCCGTACTTATATCAGTTGGAGATCACTCTGACAGACAGTGAGGGGGAAGTGACGGAAGTGGTGCCATACAAAATAGGCTTCCGTGATTTTGTGCTGGATCCGCAGGATAAGGTAATGAAGCTGAATGGTGAGCGGCTGGTGATCTGTGGCGTGAACCGTCATGAGTGGAATGCAGCATCCGGCAGATGTATTTCAATGGAAGACATGAAATGGGATATTGCCTGCTTCAAGCGTAACAATATCAATGCGGTCAGAACCTGCCATTATCCGGACCGCAAGGAATGGTACGGACTGTGCGATGAAGCAGGAATCTATGTGATGGCAGAGACGAATCTGGAGAGCCACGGTTCCTGGCAGAAGATGGGTGACGTAGAGCCCTCCTGGAATGTACCGGGTTCTGTACCGGAGTGGAAGGAAGCGGTAGTGGACCGCGCCAGAACGAATTTTGAATGTTATAAGAACCATCCGTCAATCCTGTTCTGGTCCCTGGGCAATGAATCCTATGCCGGGGATGATATCGCTGCGATGCAGCAGTTGTTCAAGGAAAAAGATGACTTGCGTCTGGTGCACTATGAGGGTGTTTTCCATAACAAGGCATATGAGGATGTGATTTCCGACATGGAGAGCCGGATGTATGCATATCCGCAGGAGATTATAGATTATCTGGAAAACGACCCGAAAAAGCCGTATCTGTTGTGCGAATATATGCATGATATGGGCAATTCCCTGGGTGGAATGAATTCCTATATGGACCTGCTGGACCGCTTTGAGATGTACCAGGGTGGATTTATCTGGGACTATATCGACCAGGCACTGTGGGTAAAGGACGAAGTGACGGGACGCAGAGTACTGCGCTACGGAGGAGATTTTGATGACAGACCCAGTGATTATGAATTCTCAGGGAACGGAATCTTATTCGCAGATCGTAGTGAAAAACCGGCAATGCAGGAGGTGAGATATTATTATGGCACTCAGAATCGTAATCGGTGATGTGACTATCGGTATACAGGGACAGGATTTTTCCTATATTTTCTCCGTGGGATGCGGAGGCATGGAGTCTTTATATAAGGACGGCAAAGAGTGGCTGTACAGGACTCCCCGACCGGCTTTCTGGCGCGCGGTCACGGACAATGACAGAGGGTGTGGATTCGCATTTCGCAGTGCAGTATGGTCCGCCGCGGATCGTTTTGTACGCTGCAGCCGGGTAGAGGCCCGGATGGATGGAGAGGAGATTGCCATCCCGCTGGCACCGGCGAATAATAAATACACCGGAAAAGAGACCTGCGACAGATTCGAGATCATCTATACGTATGAGACACCGACGGTTCCGGCGACGGAGGTGACAGTGACTTATACGGTGGAAGCAGACGGCAGAATCCATGTGCAGGCAGATTATCATGGAAAACAGGGTCTGCCGGAGCTGCCGGTATTCGGAATGAGGTTTCTGATGCCCACCGCAGCGGAGGGGTATACCTATGAAGGACTGTCCGGAGAGACCTATCCGGACCGTATGGCAGGAGGAATCCCCGGTGTGTATGCGGTACAGGGACTGCCGGTGACACCTTATATGGTGCCTCAGGACTGTGGGATGCATATGCAGACCAAATGGCTGGAGATCGTCAGGAAGACTTCCCTGGATAATACGGACCGTGAAGGAAGAAGCAGCCGTTTAAAAATAACCGCGGAAGAGGGAAAAGGTTTCGCATTTTCCTGCCTGCCTTACACGGCGCAGGAACTGGAAAATGCCATGCACCACGAGGAACTCCCCCCTGCCCGCAGAACGGTGGTATCCATTCTGGGAGCAGTGAGAGGTGTGGGAGGTATCAACAGCTGGGGCGCTGATGTGGAAGATGCTTATCATATCAGCGGAGAACAGGATATCTCTTACGGATTCTGGATCGAGTGAAACACTTCCCCGATCGGTCCCTGGATCAGGAGATCCGCATTTTTGTCTCTGGGGGTTGTGCTTTTATTGATGACCACCAATTTATCCCCCTGAAAATAATCAATTAACCCGGCTGCGGGATAGACAGCCAGAGACGTGCCGCCGATGATCAGGACATCTGCTTCGTGGATGTATCTGACGGCGGCATTTATCGTCTTTTCATCCAGTCCTTCCTCGTACAGAACCACATCCGGCTTGATGGTGCCACCGCATTTTTCACAGTGTGGTATGCCGGTGCTGTTTAAGATGGCATCCAGACCGTAGAATTGATGGCATTTTTCACAGTAATTGCGCAGTACCGAGCCGTGAAGCTCCAGGACAGTCCTGCTTCCGGCGGCCTGATGCAGTCCATCGATATTCTGCGTGACCACAGCACGCACCTTTCCGGCACGTTCCAGCTCCGCCAGCTTTTTATGGGCGGCGTTCGGCTGAGCTTTTGGGAAGAGCATCTTATTCCGGTAAAAACGGAAAAATTCTTCCGGATGTGAACGGTAAAAGCTGTGGCTCAATATGGTCTCCGGAGGATAGTCGTATTGCTGATGGTACAGACCATCCACGCTGCGGAAGTCCGGAATGCCGCTTTCAGTGGAGACGCCGGCACCGCCGAAAAATACAATGTTATCGTAGGTATCAATGATCTTTTGCAATTCCTTGATCTGTTCCTCCAAATTTTCCATAAGTTATTCCTCCTTTTCCTGATGAGAATTACGAAAATTATGAAAATATTGTTTCAGTACCGGCTGTAGGTTGGCGTAAGTTGTACCGAGCGCCAGATATTTAAACAGCTGCAGCAGGATGTAGACACCGCAGGAATAAAAGCTGTTGATGAATTTCTGCATATCGTCGGTAAACCATCCGGTAAACAGACCACAGCCAAATCGCAGTAAAACAGCACTGAGCAGAATCCCGCAGCTTAGAATCCACAGTTCCAGATCGGTTCGGTCTCCGTGGAAGAGTCCATGGATCACGCGGACGGTCAGCACAAAGAGAGCAAGCAGAGCCAGCAAAAATACGGGCTTTCCCGACACCTGATAGACGGCATTCATTTTATTCAGAAGAGATACCATACCGGAACTATAAATTTCATTGAAATCATATAAGGTCTCGTCGACAATGGAATCGTAATCTGCTGCCTGAAACTGTGACAGTGTGGGATACACTGCCAGGCAGGAGGTAAATGCCTCCATCCGGCGGATATCCGACAGACGCCCGGTACTTTTGGCAGAGCTGCTTAGGGCACAGTCCGTATAACCGGCGATCTTCCATACGTTTTGCAGAGTATCGGACAGGATGCCCGGAATTTCCGAAGGTAATATTCCTCTGGATTGGGAGGAAAAATAGAGCGCACCATCCTGTTTTTCTGTTAAGTCACCCCGCTTTACAGCCGCAAGCAGCTCAGAGAGAACGTTGCCATAAAAGGTCTGCGCACTGACGGCATCCGGGGAATCGCCGGAGTCCTGTACCGCATCCCGTAACACCCAGCTGAAGTGGTCACCGGGGATCTCCCCGTTACTCGTAGACCAGTCTTCCACATAGGAATCTAATAGCGGCTGGAGCTGTTGCAGGGTCGGACTGACGGCCTCTGCTCTGGCGATAGTCTCCCTGGAGATCCAGATGTCGGAGCCTGTTTCCGCATTGTCCTGCAGATGATAGAACAGGGACATCAGTTCGGCAAAATTTCCTTCCGTGCGATCATTGGTCAGGAATACACCGTAGTGGACCTGATTAATGGCGGAAATCGTCATGTTGCCGCCAAACAGAAGTAATATCGGCAGCAGAAGCATGAGGCATTGAAGCAAAAGCTGCCGTCCTGTCCGGTTTTTATGCAGTGCCAGTATCACATAGCCTACATTCCACACCGTCATGACAGCGATAAACGGCAGGATCCAGACGGAATCCTCACGGATCTGCCAGAAAAAGGCAAGAGCCACGCCGGTCAGAACCGCCCAGGGAAGCTGCTTTTTTAAGGGCAGCTCCTTGCGCAGGGTAAGACCGATCATGCCGGAAAATACAACCAGCACCATTCCGGGAACAATGGCCATACGGTACAGGCGCTGTGTCACCAGCTGCGTCAGACTGATGGGAGAAAATAACAGAAGCAGATACAGGAGCGTCTGTCCGTAGGGATTCTTCCATCTGACGGATAATGCGCGGACGAACAGCCAGGAACCCACAGCCTGCAGTAGAGCCAGCAGCACGGAATAGGGCAGACATAATTTTTTCGCAAGAACCAGAAACACCGGATAGCCGATTCCTTTCGCAAGAGTATAGGCGTCGTAGCTGCCCAGCCATACACCACTTAACAGGTCGTAGGCATTCTCGAACAGCATCCGGTCGTCATAGCGCTGGTCGGCGAGGATCATATAAGGGATCCGCAATCCGGCGAGTATCCGGAGGACAGTAAAAAACAGGATTATAATAGGAAGACATTTTGTAAGAATCTTTTTCGGGGTCGGTCTGCACATAAGAATCCTTCTTTTTTTATGTATTATACTAAGATATCGGGGTCAAAAGCCCCTGATTTTGATGCCTACGGATTGTTCCGTGCTACGCACTATCACAATCCTACCCAATATTCGCATATCGTGGGATTATCATCCCACTTTTATGCTCATATCGGGGGCGGGTCCTAAGGTCTTTCACCCACTTATGAGCAAGCTCATATGGGTTTAGACCTTTTGACCCTGGCATCATATTAATTACATCACATTTTCCCGCGGGGTACAAGTCAGTCGGTGCCGGTAAAAGAAAAATTTTTAAAAAATTAAGAAAACCCTAAACTCTGTGGTATTGAGCCCGGCGAGCAAGATATGCTACAATAAGCCATAGGGAAAGATTGGAGGATGTATGAAGAGGGACCGCTTGATTCCGGTGGAAAAAAGTAAAAAAGTGATCTATCTGGATCCCAGAGGCAGAGGCGTGGATCAGAAGCACTACGGAGCAAGGGCACTGTATGTTCTTGCGGTGCTGTGCGCACTGTATTGTGTGGGAATCGGGCTGTTTGTCGGCTTTGGCAGTTATTTTTTCCTGATCTGGGGCGTGATTGCCATATTTTGTGCTGCGTGGGGTTGGATACTGACTCATAAATCTGTGCAGGAGAGAATCCCGCGCTGGATCCGGATGACATTCCGCGCGCTGGTGGCAGCTGGAATGCTGTTGCTTCTTATATTAGAAGGAATGATCTTCGGGCAGTTCGGCGCGAAAGCAGAGGCGGGAGCGGACTACGTCATCATACTGGGAGCCCAGTGGAAGACTACCGGTCCCAGCTATGTACTCCAGAAACGTCTGGATAAAGCCATAGAATACCTGAATGCCAATCCGGAGACGAAAGTCATCGTGTCCGGCGGACAGGGCTATAACGAGCCTGTCAGCGAAGCGGAGGGGATGAAAGGGTATCTTGCGGATGCCGGAATCGATCCGGAGAGGATATTTACGGAGGATGCTTCCACGAATACGACACAGAATCTGATCTACAGTGGAGAACTATTGAATAAATCGGAGGACAGTGTAGTCGTTGTCACCAACAATTTTCATATGTTCCGGGCTCTTGCCATTGCGAAGAAGCAGGGATATCTGCACGTGGAGGGACTGTCAGCCGGAACTTATCCTCTCACAGTACCGAATAATCTGCTGAGAGAAGCTTTTGGAATAGTGAAGGATTTCATGGCGAACAACTTATAGGATACTAGGGATTGTGGGAGTGCGTAGCACGAAGCAATCCGTAGGTATCAAAGTCGGGGACCTTTGCCCCCGACATCCTTATAGGAACAAGGTTACAGGTACCGGCTGCGAAGTGCCGGCACAGGAGTGGACATACAGGCAAGAGAGACGAGGAAGAGTGTTATGGATATTAATGTGGGAGATGTATTGAAACTGAAAAAACAACATCCCTGTGGCAGCAGAGAATGGGAAGTACTCCGCGTGGGAGCGGACTTCCGACTGAAATGTCTTGGCTGCGGTCACCAGATTATGATCGCACGGAAATTATTAGAAAAAAATGTGAAAGAAATCATTGAAAAAGCTTGAAAAGTGCACGTGGATATGGTAATATGTTTCTTCGTGAGACACTTTATTCCTTGCTCATATGTGAAATATGGGCCAGAGACCAAAAGGAGGTAACTAACATGAACAAGTACGAATTAGCCGTTGTTGTTAGCGCTAAGATC
>ENA-OWOF01000493-OWOF01000493.1-gut-metagenome-genome-assembly--contig:-NODE-493-length-13702-cov-3.681982_pt1 | contig 13702 bp, 10 predicted proteins | sample MGYA00248255_ERZ651790 | MGnify/ENA primary metagenome ERZ651790 (study PRJEB26908, sample SAMEA4031711) | gut metagenome | biome: gut; feature: normal infant; material: stool | place: China | collected 2015...
AATGCCATCCTGTCCTCCCTCTGATGGACTGTGTCAGGAAAAGGCGGAGAAGGGGCCGGCAAAAGTGGTTATGCTCCACGTCCGGATGGTCGTGACATTTTCCGAAAATGGTTCTAAAAGATCAAATGAAGAGGGTTCGGGTTATTGAAATAATTGATATATCCTTCACATCATATTAGGATACATCATTCAGGGTAATGATATGGATCATGTTATGAGGTGTTCTTTATACATTTTTTTAATAGCAGTTTCAGGCGGGATAACTTTTTCGGAAGGGGCGAGGCGAATGATTGACCCGGTTGGGCATCCTGTGATGGATTTATGGGAGCCCCTCAACCCCGGCTATTCCGACCGGAAGTATCCTCCCGTCAATGGAAGATGGATTGAACAAAAGTTGATCGAATTCAATGATCATCAATATCTGCAATGGAAACTGATTCTTAATTGTGAAGAATGGATCGACGCGCCCCGCGGAACAAACCGGAAGCAGGGAGGGGTTTTGAATCTCCTGTCCGGATTCTACACCAAAAAGGAATATGATGAAACGAACGACCGGGAATGGACGGACATTCAGGAATATGCGTTGTGCATTTACACCTATTTCACCGCGGATGGGAAAATCTGTGACCTTGACGATCAGGGCTATCACATGCGTGTGGTGGAAGAGAATAGGGGACGCAGGTGCGTCACTTTTTATGGTGTACGGGGAGAAGATGCCCTTTGTGCAAATGGTTATCACCGGGGAGAGGTTATTTGCCAGGAAGGGGCAGGGATTCTCAATGGTCCTTTCATTTTCAGGGAATCCTTTTTTGGAAAAGGAGATGATTCAAGAAGTGTCGTAAGCCAGGAGCCTGTGGATGTGGAACGTCCGGCTATTTTTCCGAAAGGACGAATGATCCGTTACCATCAGTACAAGGCAACGCCTGCCGTGGAGGCGGGCGTTGCCTGCCTGGAAGTTCATCAAGGATGGGAAGCGGAATTGACGGCTTCCACAAGAAAAACCTTTTATTTAAAAGAAAGATTTGGTGATTGGAACGATATCGATCAATTGCGGTTACTTCTTCCTGAAGATTTGCTTCAAGCAAAGTATTATCTGGACCCTTATGATGTAGCTGAAGCGGAATATACGGACAAGTTTGGCCGGTTGACTCGTGGCCTTCAGGGATGGGCCCGGCGTTGCGTAGACCATTATGAACCGGAAAGTGATTTGGGAGGAGGCCGCGCCGTGAAGGAAATCCGCTATTACGACGAAAACGGAGAGTTAAGTTCCGATCATTTAATGAAGTGTGCTATTATCCGTTTTTCCTATCCGGAACATGGATTTCAGCAGATCAGTTATTTTGATGAGCATGGCAGGGAATTGAAGCATTTTCAAAAAGCAAGGGAAGGGCCTTTGGAAAAGGAAGAGCCATATAGTTATTATTCCATGTTAAACGAAGATGTTACCTGCTATGAGCCCGATAACCGGGATGAAGGGGAAATAATAGAGCGTGAGGCGGACTAGCGGAGAGAGGATAAAGCGGCCGTCCATCTTTTCCTGGAGATGCTCGCGCTTTCATCAAATTAAATAAGACGGGCAGTCTTTCCGTAGAATGATTACTCCAGACTGTGGGAGGAATTGTTTATCCGGTTCCCTGGGGTTTGCTTCCATGCTTCCGTGACCTAAAAAAGTATTGCCAATGCTGGGGAATACGTTATTTTGCGTGTGTTGAGAGTGACTGCCAAGCGGTAGCCGGAGCCCCTTAAGGGAGTGCGGCGTGTTCCCCGGCAGAGTATCCGGTCCCTGTAACCTATTTACGGATGGCCGCACCCTGATTCCCTTCCTGCGTGGTATTTGCGAAAGACAATGTGTTCGCCCGGGTTGAAGAACAGTTCCACTTGTTAGTTTGTCTCTTTTCACATACACTTACTATTATTCCCAATTCTATGTCAGGACATAATAAATGGTCTAAGATCAAGTACGTTAAGGCTAAGGAAGATGCCAAGAAGGGCAAGGTGTTTGCCCGCTTTGCCCATGAAATCATGCTGGCCGCCAAGAGCGGCGGCGGAGATCCTGATCTGAACCCTCGCCTGAGGGCCGCCATTGACGGGGCCAAGGCCGTGTCCACCCCCAAGGAGAATATTGAACGCGCCATCAAGAAAGGCACCGGGGAACTGGGCGGCGCCACCATCCAGGAGATTACTTATGAAGGCTACGGCCCGGCGGGCACGGCTTTCCTGATTGAAGTGGCGACGGACAACACGAACCGTTCCGCTTCCGAGCTGCGCACTCTGTTTACCAAGAACGGGGGCAGCATCGGCACTCCCGGTTCCGTGGCCTACCAGTTTGAACGCAAGGGAGAAGCCCGCATCATGGCGGAAGGCCTGACGGAGGATTCCGCGATGGTCCTGGCGCTGGAATGCGGCGCGGATGATGTGGAGCAGGGTGATTCCGACAATGAATGGGTGTTTGTTACGGATCCGACGGAATTGAACAATGTGTGCGCCGCCCTGCGTGAGGCCGGGCATACGGTGATTTCCATGAAGCTGATTTCCGTGGCGCAGAACGTTTCCGTGATTAACGATCTGGAGACGGCGAAGGCCGCCCTGCGCTTGTATGAAGCGCTGGACGATTACGATGACGCGCTGAACGTCTTCTCCAATTTCGACGTGGCGGAAGAAATCCTCGAACAGCTTGACTAACGCCGTTGTCTTTCAGGAGACGCCTGTTGTTGCAGTCCAATTTTCTTTTCCATGTCTGATACCCCCCCAGATTTGACTCCGGAACAGGTTTCTCCGGAGCCATCGCCCAAAAAACGTATTGTCCGCAGAGCCAAGTCTGCGGCGGAAGCTCCGGCAGAGTCCCACGCCGCTGCGGAAGTTTCCGGGACGGAACAGGGTTCTTCCCCGGCCCCCCGCAAGCGGACGGCAAGGAAGAAGGTTCCGGAATTGGCGGGTGAAGGGATGGAGAGCACGGATGCGCCGCAGAAGAAGAGCGCCCGCAAAAGCAGCGCTGAAATTCCGGCGGCGGAAGGGACGGAGGAAGCTCCTGCCAAGCCCCGGCGCGGACGTCCCCGCAAGAAGCCCGTGGAGGAAGTTCCGGAAACTGTCGGTTCCCCTGATGTTCCCGTAACGGAAGCTCCCGTCAAGCCGGTGCGCAGGCGTTCCGCCAAGACCATTGCGCCTGAAGACGATGCCGCAGAGGGCGCCAAAACGGACGCTGCCGTCTCCATGGCGCCTGCCGAACCGGCCGCCAGTCCTGCGGATTCTGCTCCGGAACAGTCCGAAGGAGGCAGGCCGAAGGTGATCCGCCAGAGGTTTGTGAGAAAACCGCGGGTACAGGAGACGGGGCCGGATGCGGATTCTGCCGCTCCGTCCATCAAGGTGGTACAGGAAGGCGCGACGGATTTCTCCGGAGATGCCGCGCGGGAATCCCATCGGACGAATGAACCGCAAAGGCAGCGTTTTGAGAGACAGAACCGCCGCAATAACAACGACCGTTTCAATAAGAACCGGAACAACCGGCAGGACGGCCGCAATGGCAGGAACGGCAATGACCGGGTTAAAAACCGCTGGAACAATAATCACCAGGAGGGGAATGCTCCCCAGAATAATGCTCCTCGTGAGCTGGCGCCCCCGGAACCGGTGGACGGCCTGCTGGAAATCACGAATAAGGGATTCGGCTTTTTAAGGAAGCCGGATAATGATTTTGACGCTTTTGCGGAAGCCGTGTACGTTCCGCAGGACATGATCCGCAAGTTCGGCCTGCGCCCCGCCGTTTGGGTGCATGGACAAGCCTGCCGCCATGACCGCGGCATTCTTCTGACGGAGATCTCCGCCGTCAACGGAGATGCGCCGGAGAAGGCCCGCAAGAGCCCGCATTTTGAAGAGCTCAAGGCGGTCAATCCGAATAAGCGCATTTCCTTTGAAACCCGTCCGGAGCGCTATACCACGCGCACGCTGGACCTGATTGCGCCGATCGGGCGCGGCCAGCGCGGCCTGATCGTTTCTCCGCCCCGCGCGGGGAAGACGACGCTGCTGCAGCACATGGCGGAAGCCATTCTGGAGAATTACAAGGATTCCATCCACCTGATGGTGCTGCTGGTGGACGAACGCCCGGAAGAAGTGACGGAGTTCAAGCGTTCCCTTCCCGGAGCCGAGGTATACGCTTCTTCCAATGACGGCAGGGTGCGTGACCACTGCCGCATGGCGGAGCTTTGCATTGAGCGCGCCAAGCGGCTTGTGGAAGCCGGCCAGCATGTCTTCCTGCTGATGGATTCCATCACGCGCCTTGCCCGTGCCTATAATAACGCGGACAAGGGGAGCGGCCGCACCATGTCCGGCGGCATTGATGCCCGTGCGCTGGAAATGCCCCGCCGTCTTTTTGCCGCCGCCCGCAATACGCGCCAGGCCGGCTCCCTGACCATCATCGCCACTGCACTCGTGGAAACCAACAGCCGTATGGATGACCTGATTTTCCAGGAGTTCAAGGGTACGGGCAACATGGAGCTTGTCCTGAACCGCCGCATTGCGGAGCAGTATATCTTCCCGGCCGTGGATATCCTGAAATCGGGAACGCGCCGGGAAGAACTCATCATGCCGGAAGCGTGGCTGTACAAGATGAACCTGATCCGCCGCGCGCTGGCGGGGCACAAGCCTGTAGAGGCCATGGAACGCTTCCTGTTTTTCCTGAACAAGTACCCAAGCAACGCCCAGATGCTGCTGGACCTGAAGCAGAAGGCATAAGCTGCCGGAATGATGGAGCGAAGAGCTCCACGCAGGATGCCTGCCAGGGAATATTTTCCTTTGACTATACAAGGGCGTTTTCAAACGCCCTTTTTGCTGTCCCAAATGGCGATGTGCAGGCGGTCTGAAAAGCGGAGGCCATAACGGAGGCACCATTCCACCGTCTGCGCGCGCATGGCGTCCAGCTCTGCCCGTGTGGAGGCCAGTGGCATGAGCAGAATGCGTTCTGCGGGAATGTCTGCCCCGGAAGCCTGCCGCAGGGCGGTTTTTACATCTTCCTCGCACGCCACTACGAATTTGAACCACGCTTTTTCCGTGAAAGCCAGACGGCGCAGGACGTCCGGTTTCCATGTTCTGGCGGTTTCATTGCCGGAGTGGGGGAGTTTGGGAGACACGTTGAATTGCGTGATGCGTTCCAGCAGTTCCGCATCCGGCATAATGGTGCCGTTGGTTTCCAGCTCCACGGCATGGTCCGGCAGCAGGCGCAGCAGGGCGGGAAGGGCTTTTTGCTGAATGAGCGGTTCTCCCCCGGTCAGTACCAGGCGGCGGCATGGATAACGGAGCGCCAGTTCCGCCGCCTTTTCAGGCGTGAGCCGCACTCCAGGAACTGTCCCGTTCCAGGAGTACGCCGTGTCACACCAGGAACAGGCCAGGTTGCAGCCTGCCAGGCGCAGAAAGACGCAGGGAGTCCCCTGGGAGACGCCTTCCCCCTGGATGGAATGGAAAATTTCCGGTTGTCCGTGAAGCTGGGCCAGTGTGAGCATGATCAGGCAGGCCTGAGACTACCATATCCCTGCCGCCCGTCAACGCCTCCCTGCGGAGGGCGCCGGAAGAGCGACAAACAAGACACAAGAGTTTTTCTTCATTCCGTGCCCTCAAGTTTTCAAGAACACGCTCAGCCGTTGCTGCGGCGGAAGGCCCCCACCGTGAACAGGAGGAGGATGAATCCCACAACGGAGGCAGCGCCCGTGAACAGCTTCTGGAAGGAGGCATGGTCTTTTTCCTCCTTCTCCAGCTTTTTCACTTCTTCTCTGGAAGACTTGCGCATTTCAGCTCGGGCCTCGTCATAGGTCCGGGACGCCTGTTCCTCTTCTTTCCGGGCTTGTTCCAGAGCGTTCCGGACGGCTTTGGACTGCTCCCTGTATCCGGCTGTAGCCAGCAAATCGTCATCTCCCGGGTCCGGGGCGGCGGTTTCTTCCCGGTCATCGTCGGTTAAGGCCTTGTTTTTCTGTTCGGTGAGTTTTTCCTCCACTTTCTGCATCAGTAGCTGCTGCTTGCCGGTTTTTTTTTCCAGGGCTTCCAGGGCGGCGTCCAGAGCCTGCATTTTTTTCTTTGTGGCGGAGGTTTTCAGGCGAATGAAGGCTATTTGCGATTGAAGTTCCGAGATGTTCTCCTTCTGGGGAGCGGCTCCTGAAAATTTCTTTTTGGCTTTGGCATCCTCCCGGTTCTTGGCCAGTTCCCGTTCGGCCTGCCCCAGTTCCGCCTGAATACTTCTCTGCTTGTCGGCCAACTTCGCAAGCAGGGTTTTCATTCCCTCCCTCTTTTGAAGCAGTTCTTCCCTGGCGGACTTGGAGTTTTCCCTCTGCCTGCTCATGCGGCGGCGCAACTGGTCAATCCTCTGGTCGTGTTCCTTCACTTCCTCCTGCTGGTCCGCCATGCTTTTTTGGTAGGCGGCAACCTGGGCTTCCTGCTGCTGCTGTCTTTTCTGCTCAAGATAGGTTTCCTGGAATTTTTCCATGGCCTCTTCCGCCGTCCGGGTGGCGTCCTGGGCTTCATCCAGTTTCTTCCGGGTCTGGCCGACGGTTTTCTCCAATATTACGGCCTCCTGTTCCATGGCTGTTTTCCGGGCGGCCAGTTCCTTTCCTTCCGGGGAGATATGGTGTTGATAGTACCAGACGGAGAATCCGGCGGTTAAAATGGTCAGGAGAAGCAGTACATAGCGCATGAGAGTGTTCCAACGATTCGGGTAAAAGTACAAAAAGGAGTGTGCCTTGTCAACATGGCAGAAATAAAGGCAACCCGCCTCCCTCCGGAAATGGAGAGGAAGCGGGCTGCCTGGAAGGCGGGTTCCGGAAGAGTCCGGAAATGAGTCTAATTCCTGTTAAAGATTCAGGGAGAAGGCGGAGATGGCATCTATCTCTTCCGCAATCTTGTTCAGCAGTTCATCGGAAACGGGTTTGTTGGTCTTGAGGACGGCCAGGGCTTCCCGCGTGGCGTGATCGGCCGGAGCGGCGATGTTGTCAATGTTGATGCCGTTGGAGTACAGGGCGGAACCGATGGTGGCGATGATGCCGGGACGGTCCTTGTAATGCAGGAACAGCGTTGTGCCGCGCAGGTCCGCATACAGCCCGTTGAAGTTGTTCAGGCGGGAGACCATGGGAATGCCTTCCGTCACCACGCCGCGCACGCTGGTGTTGAAATATTCCCCCTCATCTTCCATCACCACGTCCAGCGTGATGGAATCTTCATAGGGCTTGTCGTCCTTGGGCTCCCGCGCCTTGAAGACGATGCCGTGCTCCCGCAGGGATTCTTCCGCGGCGGCGGGCATGAGGCCCTTTTCCGCGTGCGGCAGCAGCCCTTCCAGAATGGGGGCAGTGAACCATTTGCGGAAGACGCGCAAGTTGCCGTAGAAGGTGCATTCCACCCGGCGGATAGGCTTGTTGCCTCCGGCTTTGCGGGCCAGGGCAGCGAGCAGGAAAGCCAGTTGGAGATGGGCCGGATTGAGACCGTTGGGGGATTCCCCGTTCACCACGCAGGAGGTGTCTCCGTCAGAGAAATAGGCCACCATCTGTTCCGCGGCGCGCTTGGCCGCCTTCGTGTTGGCCTCCCGGGTGTTGGCGCCCAGGTGGGGAAGGATGAGGTCCGCCACGGCGGCGGAAGGTTTTTCTCCGGGCGCGTCCTTGGGGTGGACGTCCGTCAGGTAGCCGATGTTTTTGCCCGCGGCCTTGGCGGCGGCCAGCGCTTCTTCATCCACCACGCCGTAGCGGGAGCAATTGATGAGCACCGCGCCGTCCTTCATGCTGTCGATAAGTTCCGCGTTCACCATGTGGTGGGTGGAGGGACCGCCCGGAACGTGCAGGGTGATGATGTCGCACTGGGAGAAGATGTCTTCAATGCTGGTGGGGGTGACGCCGATGTTCAGGGCGCGCTGGCGGGCCAGAAAGTGGTCGTAGCCCAGCAGGGTGGGTTCAAATCCCTGGAGGCGCTTGACGAGGTTGCGGCCGATGTTGCCCAGGCCGATAATGCCGACGGTTTTTTTGGTCAGCTCGCTGCCCATGTATTTTTTCTTTTCCCACAGGCCTTCCCGGGTGGTGGCGTCCGCCTGGACGATGTGGCGGTAATACGCCAGAATCATGGCCATGACTTCCTCCGCCACGGCGTTGGAGTTGGCGCCGGGGGTGTTCATGACGTCCACATTCTTCTTGCGGGCGTACACGATCTCAATGAAGTCGTAGCCGGCTCCGGCGCGGATGACCAGCTTCAGGGAGGGTAGGGCGTCCATGATTTCCGGAGTGACTTTTTCACTGCGGACGATCAGGGCCACGGTGTCCGGATGGGCGGCGGCCTGTTCTTCCAGAGGCGTGTCGGCGTCCTGGACGACTTCATAGCCGGCCGTTTTAAGCGTATTGGCCGCTACGTCGGAGAGTTTGGTGGGAATAAGAACCTTGTTCATGTTGGTATGGTGGAAAATGTCATTGTTCAATGGTATGGACAAAAAGTCCGCTGCGCAGCTTGGGCTCAAACCACGTGGACTTGGGGGGCATGATTTCCCCGGCGTCCGCCACGCGGAAGAGGTCGTCCATGGTGACGGGGTACAGCGAGAAGGCCAGCGCCATTTCTCCGGAGCAGCGGCGTTCCAGTTCTCCCAGGCCGCGAATGCCGCCTACGAAGTCGATGCGGTCGCTCGTGCGCGGATCGTCAATGCCCAGGATGGGGGCCAGCACATTCGCCTGAAGAATGGCGCAGTCCAGGCTTTCGATGGGATGGTCCGCCGGGAAGGTTCCCGGTTTGGCGGTGAGGGAATACCACCGGCCGTCCAGATACATGCCGAATTCGTGCTTGGCGCGGGGGGCGTAGCCTTCTCCGGGAATGGCGTCCGCAGGCGCCACGTCAAAGGAGGCGCGGAGCTTTTCCATGAATTCTTCCCTGGCCAGGCCGTTCAGGTCGCGCACGACGCGGTTGTAGTCCATGATGAAGAGGTCTTCATCACAGAAGACGACGGCCATCAGGTAATTGAATTCCTCCTGTCCCGTGTAGTCCGGGTGCTCCTTGCGCCGCCTGGCGGAAACGGCGGCGCTGGACGCCGTACGGTGATGGCCGTCCGCTATGTAAAGAGCATCCACTTCTTCAAAGCCTTTGCGGATGGCTTCCACCGTGCCGGGATCGGAGACGGGCCACAGGATGTGGGTGACGCCGTCTTCCGTGGTGAAATCGTACTCCGGTTTGTGGAACTTGATCCATTCCCGGATGATGCCGGAAAGGCCCTCGTGCTTGCGGTAGGCCAGGAATACCGGTTCCGTCTGGGCGGAACAGGCGTCAAAGTGCTCAATGCGGTCCAGCTCCTTTTCCCTGCGGGTCAGTTCATGCTTTTTGATGACGCCGCTGGCGTATTCATCCACGGAGGCGCAGCCGACGATGCCCGTCTGCACGCGGCCCCACATGATCTGGCGGTAAATGTAGAAGGAAGGTTTTTCATCCCGGACGAGGTAGCCCTTGCGGACGAATGCTTCCAGGTTTTCCCGCGCCTTGGCATAGGTTTCCGGGGCGTGGATGGCGGCTTCGCTCGTGTCGATGTCGGAGCGGCAGATATGGAGGAAGGAGGCGTCGTTTCCGGCGGCCATTTCCCTGGCCTCCCGGTGGTTCATGACGTCATAGGGGAGGGAGGAAACCCGCACGGCCAGTTCCCGGGGGGGGCGCAGGGCGGGGAAGGGATGGAGAGTGGACATGGGAAAAATGAGAGAGTACAGAAGGTTAATGACGGAGGGAGCAATGATATAGCGCACGGATGCCGGAGACAAGCCCCGCCAAAATACATGCCGCAATGAACAGCAGCAGGTACCGCATGGGCGTTCCTGCCGCTTTGAGAAAATCCAGGGGCTTGAACAGGAAAAGCCGGACAAACTCTCCGCCTCCCGGAATGCTGTTCAACAGCAGGAGCATCCCGATGAGCAGCAGGAACAGGCTTGCCGCGGCGGCCATGCTCCATGTGCAGGAGCGCGCCATTTCCCCCGCCTGTTTCCGGTCCAGGCGTTTTTTCACCAGGATCAGGTAGTACGGAACAAGCATTAGAAAGAAGGCTCCGGACCAGGGGCGCATGGCTTCATTCAAGGCTCCGGCGATGATGAGGGCCGTCAGGACGCAGGCGATGATGAACAGAGCCTGGAGCGCCGTGTGAAGAACCTTGTTCATGGCGGCTGTTCCGTTCATTCTCCGGAGGAGGCGTTCTTCCCTCTTTCCCGGGCGGGGCCGGAAAAGAGGGAAGGGAAAACGCTTACTTGAGTTTCAGGATGTCCACGATGTTGGACGTGATGGAGCGCATGTCGTCCATCGTCAGCTCACCCATGTGGGCGATGCGGAAGGTCTTGTTCTTCAAATCCCCGTAACCGTTGCCGAGCTGCATGCCGCGTTCAATCAGCACGTTGTTCAGGGCGGCGATGTCAATGTCCCTCGTGTTGCTGATGACCGTCAGGGTGCGGGAAAGATGGTCCCGGTTGGCGAAGACGCTGAAATATTCATCCGCCCAGGAGCGCACGAATTCCGCCATGGCTTCATGGCGCGCAAAGCGGTTTTCCACGCCTTCCTGCATGATGCGCTGGAGCTGGAGGTCCATGGCGTACATGATGGAGACGCAGGGGGTGTTCGTGTACTGGTAGTCCTTTTTCTGGATAGTGTCGTAAATGGAGCGCAGGTCAAAGTAGCAACCGCGGTTGGGGACGGAGGCGGTGCGTTCATAAGCCTTTTGGGACAGCGTGCAGACAGCCATGCCGGGGGGGAGCGCCAGCGCCTTCTGGGTGGAGGTCACCAGCACGTCCACGCCCAGCTTGTCCGTTTCAATCCGGGAGCCGGCGGCGGAACTTACCGCGTCCATGCACCATACGACGTCCGGGTATTTTTTGAGTACTTCCGCAATTTCCTCCACCGGGTTCTGGATGCCGGTGGACGTTTCATTATGGGTGATGCAGATAGTGTCGTACTTGCCGGTGGAGAGGGCGGCGTCCACCATTTCCGGGGTGGTGGGCTGGCCGAGTTCGCTCTTGAAAATGTCGGAGGGAACGCCGTTGCCCGTGGCAATCTTGTACCATTTGTCGCCGAAGGCGCCCACGGAAAAAATGGCGGCTCGCTTGGCGGTGCAGGAACGCACGGCGCCTTCCATCAGGCCCGTACCGGAGGAAGTGGAGAGCAGGATTTCCTGTTCCGTCAGCAGAATGCGGCGCAGATTGTTGGAAATGCGGCGCTGCAGGGCGGAAGCCGCCTTGGATCGGTGCCCCATCATCGGGCCGCTCATGGCGGCAAGTACTTCAGGTGCTACTTCAGTGGGTCCGGGAATGAATAATTTGGTTGCCATTTGTTTTAAAAACTGGGTACGTGTACTATAGCGTCTCCAAACGGTTTGGCTATGAATTTTTGTTGGGGCAGGCTGGGAAAACCTGCCGCAGCAGCGGGAATAGGAGCGGTTTACTGCCCGGATCCGCCGGGAAACGAATGATAAATGCGGAATCAGGGGCTGCTTTTTATCTCAAGGAACTCATGTTGAGTAGCCGTTTCTCTGTTGGAAACCGTTCCGTTGCGGATGAAACGGCCTTTTTGCTTCCGTACGGGGAGGAAAAGCGGATGCATGCTCCTCCCCGCAGGCGAAAGGTCTTTGAAGTTTAGAAGCTGATGAGCTTGACCAGCCAGTAGCCGCCAAAGAAGAGCCAGACGTACAGGAGGCCCGCAAGCAGGAAGGGGCGCGCTCCGGCTTTCTTGAACTTCTCAAAGCTGGATTCTGCGCCCAGCGCCGTCATCGCCATGGTCAGCAGGAACGTGTCCAGGGTGTTGATGGCGTCCACCAGTTCGGCAGGCAGCAGGTGCAGGGAGTTGAAGCCGATGACGGCGAGGAACAGGAACGCGAACCAGGGGATGGTGATTTTACGTTTTTCGCTGTTTCCTCCGGCGGCGGAGTCCCGCCGCGCTAGGATGATGCTCAGGATGACCAGCACCGGGGCCAGCATCATCACGCGGATCATCTTGACGATGATGGCCGGGTCGGAGATGGCCTGCCCTATGGCGTTGCCGGCGCCCACCACGTGGGCCACTTCATGAAGGGTGGCTCCGGTAAAGAGGCCCATCTGTTCCGTCGTCAGGTTCAGCATTCCGGCCCGGTACAGGGCCGGATACAGGAACATGGATAGCGTGCCGAAGATGACGACGGTGGAAACGGCCACGGCCGCCTTGTAAGGCTTGCTTTTCACGACGGGTTCCGCGCCCAGGACGGCCGCCGCCCCGCAGATGGAACTGCCGATGGAGGTCAGAAGGGCCGTGTCCCGGTCCATTTTCAGCAGCCGCCCCAGTCCCGCGCCCAGCAGAATGGTGAGGGAGACCACAATGAGGTCGATCAGAAGAGCCGCGCCCCCGATGTCGATCACGCTCTGGAAGGTCAGCTTGAACCCGTACAGGACGATGCCTGTTCTCAGCACCTGCTTGGTGCAGAACTGGATGCCGGGCACCCACGCTTCCGGAAGGTGGTTGCGCAGGCTGTTGGCGTAAAGCATCCCCAGCACGATGCCGACGATCAGCGGGCTGAAGGAGAGGTGTTTCACCCATTCAAAGTCCGCAATGTAGAAGGCGGAAAAGGAGAACAGGACGATGAGCAGGATGCCGTGGAGCGGATTGGCGAGATGTTTGGGGGACATGGGCTGTAGAATGATGGCTGCGGCCGCCCGTCTTTGTCCGGAGGGGGAACGTGCCGGAACGGCTGCGTGGGAGATATACTCCACAATCATCATAAAATCTAATCAGAAATTGTTATGGGCGATTAGATTTTGTTATAATAATTCCGGCAGAATTTGATGAATAATTCATTGATTCTGCTGTAGTCTCCGTGCCCGTTGGCAAAGTGAAAGGAACGGCGGATTTCCAGATGGCGGAGATGGATTTTTTTCAAATCCCCGCGTTTGAGCTCTTCCCGCACGGCGAGGGAGGAGAGAAAAGAGCATGCCGGGGAATGCGCCAGATACATCTTGATGCTTTCCGTATTGCCCAGCGTCATCAGGACGTGGAGGCCGGAAGCGGCGATTCCGTGTTTCTTCAGGACTTCCTCCACCACCCGGCGCGTGCCGGACCCTGGTTCCCGCATGATCAGGGGAACATGGGAGAGCTGCGGGAGGGAGAGGCCTTCCCGCGGGGCGGCGGCATGGGGACCGCCCGCCAGAATGATTTCATCCTCCATGAAGGGCAGGTAATGCAGGTCCGTACGCCTTGCGGTGCCTTCCACGATGCCGAGCTGCACGGCTTCATCCTGCACGGCCTGTTCGATTTCCTCCGTATTGCCGCTTTTCAGCCGTATGCGTATTTCCGGATAATGGCGGTTGAACAGGGCCAGCAGCGGAGGCAGGACGTACTGGGACATGGTGGAGCTGGCTCCCAGGCTCAATTCACCGGAAACGGGCGTATTCCGGCCGGAAGACATGTCCTCCGCCAGCGTTTCATATTCCTTGAGGATGCGGCGGGAATGGACCAGCAGGCGCACGCCTTCCGCCGTCAGGGCGATGCCGCGGCCTTCCCTTTTGCACAGGCGGGCGTCCAGCAGGCGTTCCAGCTCCTTGATATGCCGGGTGACGGCCGGCTGCGTGATGAACAGCTCCTCCGCCGCGCGCGGGAAGTTCAGGCGCCGCGCGACGGTCTCAAACACTTTCAGCCGGAAATCCGTAATCATGGAGAAGGCATGCATTCAACCACGCCTCCGCGTTCCCGGCAAGCTCCTTTCCTTCATGCGGTT
>ENA-OWOF01000497-OWOF01000497.1-gut-metagenome-genome-assembly--contig:-NODE-497-length-13652-cov-13.797716_pt1 | contig 13652 bp, 10 predicted proteins | sample MGYA00248255_ERZ651790 | MGnify/ENA primary metagenome ERZ651790 (study PRJEB26908, sample SAMEA4031711) | gut metagenome | biome: gut; feature: normal infant; material: stool | place: China | collected...
GCGGTGCGGGAGCAGATGGATGCACTGGACGAGCTGGGAATCCCTTATGAGAGCTGTCCGGGAGTCAGTGCCTGCTTCGGTGCGGCGGCATCGTTAAATCTGGAATATACCCTGCCCGGTGTCTCGCAGACTCTGATCATCACCCGTATGGAAGGACGGACCGGAGTGCCGCAGAAGGAGAGTATCGAAAGTCTGGCAGCCCATCAGGCTTCCATGGCGATCTATTTAAGCACGGGAATGCTGCGGGAACTGAGCCGCAGACTGATCGTGGGCGGTTATGCGCCGGACACCCCCGCAGCCCTTGTCTACAAGGCAACCTGGCCGGAGGAAGAGGCTTATGTCTGTACGGTGGAGACACTGGCACAGGTGGCGGAAGAGCATGGCATCAAAAAGACCGCGCTGGTACTGGTGGGGGATGTTATCACTCATGGAAATTATCAGAAGTCGAGACTGTATGCGGCGGATTTCTCCACAGAGTTCCGTCAGGCAAAATGCGGTGCCGCACAGGCTAAGAAAACGCAGGAGGAACGGCGTGAAGATTAGTGTGATCAGCTTTACGAAAACAGGACAACAGCTGGCGGAGCGGATCCGGGAGAGCATGGACGGGGAAGATATCATCACGCTTTATACGAAATGCTCTTCTCAAAATGCGCAGGAACAGCAAGCAACGATTAACCGGGCAAATCGCACGGAACAGGAAACAAACAAAGCGGAAACAGCAATGTCACAGAAAAACATGACAGAGGAAAGCGCGACGGTATCGAAGAAACCAGATACAATAGCGGTAACAACGAGCCTGTCGGAATGGACGGGCGAGCAGATGGCGGCTCACCATGCACTTATATTCATCGGTGCCTGCGGGATCGCGGTCCGTGCCATTGCCCCCTGGATCATGGATAAACTGCATGACAGTCCGGTACTGGTGGTAGACGAAATGGGAAAGTATGTGATTCCCTTGTTGTCCGGACATGTGGGTGGAGCCAACGAACTGGCGGTCCGTCTGGCGGGAGCATTGGGTGCCATCCCGGTGATCACCACAGCCACAGACTTACATGACAGTTTCGCAGTAGATATCTTTGCCAAAAGGAATGATCTGCGGATCTGCAACCGGGAAGGGATTGCCAGAGTGTCTGCAAAAGTACTGGCAGGCGAGGAAATTACCATGTCCGTACCAACAGGGTATCTGGCAGCGGACGAGACCATTCCGCCAGGGATCCGGCTGTGCGCGTATCCTCCTACGGAAAAAGTGGATGTCCTGATTGCGGACGGCATGGAAGAAATATTTCGAAAAGAGTCAGCAGAACTGTTGCTGCAGCCGAAAAAATATATTCTGGGCGTGGGCTGCAAGAGGAATACGGACAGTGCAAAGCTGGATTTATTTTTAAAAAAAATACTGGAAGAACAGGGCATTGTCATAGAGCAGATCGCGGCATTAGCTTCTATTGACGTGAAAAAAGAGGAACGATGCCTGCTGGAATTCAGTGAAAAATACAGGATACCGTTTAGGACTTATACAGCACAGGAATTACAGGCGGTGCCGGGAGAATTTCACAGTTCCGAGTTCGTAAAGGCACAGGTGGGCGTGGACAATGTATGCGAGCGCGCCGCCCTGAAAGCAGCCGGGACAGGCGGATGGATATTCTTAAGCAAGCAGGCGCAGGATGGTATGACGGCGGCAATTGCAAAGAGAGCCATGCAAAACCTACAATGGATGGAAGAGTGAGAGAAGCTGGGCGTGGCTTGCCTATGATGGAGAGAGGAAAATCAGATGAGCAATAGAATCTATATCGTGGGAATAGGTCCCGGCAGGGAAGAAATGATGACAGGAGAAGCCGTTGCTGCGTTGGAACAGGCGGATGTGATCGTCGGCTATACGGTATATATCAAATTACTGGGAGAACGGTTCGCCGGGAAAAAACTGCTGACCACCCCCATGAGGCAGGAGACAGAACGCTGCGAACTGTGTTTTAGGGAGGCGGAAGCCGGGAAGCGGGTGGCACTTATCTGCAGCGGCGATGCCGGTATCTACGGTCTGGCATCGCTGATGTATGAGCTGGGAGAAGAACATCCCCAGACGGAACTGATCGTGATCCCCGGTATTACAGCGGCAAGCAGTGGGGCGGCGGTACTGGGAGCACCCTTAAACCATGATTTCTGTGTGATCAGCTTAAGTGACCTGTTGACTCCCTGGGAGAAGATCGAAAAGAGACTGCGGGCGGCAGCAACGGGTGATTTTGCCATGGCAATTTACAATCCTTCCAGTCACAGGCGAAAGAATCATCTGCAAAGGGCCTGTGATATTTTACTGGAAACCATAGAAGGGGAGCGCCCCTGCGGCTATGTGGAAAACATCGGCAGAGAAGGCACCCGGGCGGTGACCTGTACGCTGCGGGAATTAAGAGATCGGGAAGTCAATATGTTCACCACGGTATTTATTGGCAATTCGGAGACGGAGATCCTTAGGGACAAGCTGATCACAAAGCGCGGATATCATGTGGAGAATAACATACATTAAGTTCTCTTTGAGAGGAATCGGCTGCGGAATGGAGAGCAGGATGAAAAAAATAGTAATTTTTGCAGGAACCACAGAAGGACGGCGGCTGTCGGAAATCCTGGCAGATGCCGGAATCGCGCATACCGTATGCGTGGCAACGGAATATGGTGAGATCGTGATGCGGGAACAGACAAAAGGCATAGAGGCGGCAGAGACAAAGGGGCAGCCCCTTGTATCTCTTCACCGTGGCAGAATGGACCGGCAGCAGATGGAAGAATTTCTGCGTAACGAGGGCTATGAGATCGTAGTGGATGCCACCCACCCTTATGCCAGGGTCGTTACAGAGAACATACGGGACGCTGTGAAAACACAGTCTCCCATTTACCTGCGTCTGGAGAGGGAAATTTCGGAGACTCCGGAAGCAGAGGATCCTGCCGTAAGTATCCGGTATTTTGAAAGTAATGCTGACTGTGCCAAAGCGCTGGAGAATACAGAGGGTAATATTCTGCTGACCACAGGGAGCAAGGAACTGGCGACGTATTGTGCCTCCGGCAGACTGCATGACCGCCTGTATGTGCGGATCCTTCCGGGCAGAGAGAGCCTGGAACTGTGCATGGAGCAGGGAATCAAAGGCAGACAGATCCTGGCATTGCAGGGACCTTTTTCCACAGAGATGAATGCCGCTATCCTGAAGCAATACGATATCTGCCACATGGTCACGAAGAACAGCGGACGCACCGGAGGGTACCAGGAGAAACTGGAAGCTGCGAAAATGCTGGGAATCCCGGTGTATGTGATACAGCCTGCGAGGAAGGCTTGGGATACGTATTCTTTTGCGGGAATCTGTGAAAAACTGGAACAGCTCTGTGACTGTAAGCTCTCCGGACAGGGCAGCATGGAGATCTGCCTCGCCGGAATCGGCATGGGCAGCAAAGACGGTCAGACGCAAGAAGTGCAGCATGCGATCGAAACTGCAGATATCCTGCTGGGTGCAGAGCGCATGATCGAAAGATATTCTGCCAAAATAGAAAAAAGACCCTACTACATGACGGAGCAGATTCTGCCGTATCTGGAGCAATTACAGGAAAACGGGATCACAGCACAGAAGGATCCACTTCGGGTAACGGTTCTGTTTTCCGGAGATACCGGATTTTACAGCGGATGCAGGAAGCTGTATATGGCCTTGCAGGAAGCCGTTGCCACAGGAACGTTGAACGCAGGAGTGCGGATCCTGCCGGGAATTTCTTCCGTGGTCTCTCTGGCAGCCCGGGTGGGAGAAAGTTATGAAGATGCCGTCATTTTGAGCATGCACGGCAAGAAGCTGAACCGGCTTTTGGCAACGGTGGAGAGCCATGAGAAGGTATTTTTACTGACATCAGGAAGTGAGGACATCCGTAAGATCGGACGTTTGCTTGCAGAAGCGGGGATGACAGACTGTGAGGTGATCGTGGGATATCAGATGTCCTATCCGGAGGAAAGCATCCGGATCCTGACACCCGGGCAGTGTGAGGAAATTACAGAGGAAGGGCTGTATACCTGTCTGATCCGCAATCCTCACTGGCAACCGGAACGCCTGACCCATGGAAGAGCGGATGCCTGTTTTCTGCGGGATGCTTCGGAAACCGAGGGAATACTCCGCAGAACACCAATGACAAAAGAAGAAGTCCGGGAAGTCAGCATCTGCAAGCTGCATCTGACACAAAACGCCGTGGTCTATGACATCGGCAGCGGTACCGGATCCGTCGCCATAGAGATCGCCGGGGTGCCCGGACGGGTGCAGGTCTATGCCATTGAGAGAAAGCCGGAGGCGGTGGAACTGCTTCGGAAGAACAGAGCACAGTTTCACATGGATAATATACAGATCATCGAGACCCCGGCACCGGAGGGACTGGAGGAATTACCTGTGCCGACCCATGCCTTTATCGGCGGCAGTGGCGGCAGATTGATGGATATTTTACAGGTCTTGTACCGGAAGAATCCCCATATGCGTATTGTGATCAATGCCATCAGCATGGAGACCATTGCAGAACTTAAGGAAGTGCTGGATACTTTTCCGGTGGAAGAAGAGGAGATCCTGCAGATGCAGGTAAGCCGGGTGAAGAAGCTTTTAAGCTATCATTTGCCCCAGGCAGAAAATCCGGTATGGATCTGTTCGTTTACGTTTCGGGAGACAGGAACGGATCCTATGGATAATTCGAAGAAAACAAAACCGGGTGAAGAGGAGACCGGCAACGGTAAGAATGGAGAAGTACAGAGATGACTGGAGCACAGAAAAAGAAGATACGCCGCATCATGATCGCCGCACCGAAGAGCGGCAGCGGCAAGACTACGATCACCTGTGGATTATTGCAGATTTTTAAAGAAGACGGAGAGGATATCTCTTCCTGCAAATGCGGTCCGGATTATATCGATCCCATGTTCCACAGACAGGTGCTTGGGATTCCTGCCAGGAATCTGGATACCTTTTTTACCGGAGAAGAGGGCACCCGTAAGCTGTTTTTGAAGGATCGCAGAGAAGGCGAGCTTGTGGTCATGGAAGGCGTCATGGGATTGTATGACGGGCTGGGCGGCATCCGTGAGGAAGGCTCATCCTATCATCTGGCAAAGGTGACGCAGACCCCCATCATACTGGTGGTGGATGCAAAAGGCATGGGGAGATCGGTGATCCCTCTGATCGCCGGTTTTCTGGCTTACGATAAGGCACAGCTGATCCGGGGCGTGATCTTAAACCGGATGTCTGCGGCCTATTATGAGATACTGAAGCCCTTGGCAGAAGAGGAACTGGGCATTGCAGTACTTGGATATTTTCCGGAAAATAAGGATCTGCAGATCGCCGGCAGACACTTAGGCTTGTGCATGCCGGGAGAACTGGAAGATCTGCAGGAAAAGATCCGGATCACGGCGGCAAAACTAAGGGAGAGCGTAGACATTTCGAAACTGTTGCAGATTGCGGAAGAGGCAGAAACTTTGGAAATTGACAGGACAGAGGGAGTTTTCCAACCGAAAAAGAAGGAATGCGGTGAAGGAACGGCAGAAGAGCAAGAGCCGGATTCCGCAGGAAACGATAGCGTAAAGTGCCCGAGGATCGCCGTAGCCCGGGATGAAGCCTTTTGTTTTTATTACGAAGAGAACCTACGGCTGCTGGAACAGGCGGGCGCGGAACCGGTGTACTTTTCCCCACTGCATGACAGCACATTGCCGGAAAATATTCATGGAATGTTATTGGGAGGCGGATATCCGGAACTGTATGCCGGGCAGTTAAGTGCGAACGATGCCATGCGTACAGCGATCCGGGAGGCAGTCACAGACGGCCTGCCCACAGTGGCAGAGTGCGGTGGTTTTCTATACCTGCATACGACCCTGACGGACCGGGAAGGATATTCCTATCCCATGGTGGGAGTCCTGCCCGGAAAATGCTTCGACACCGGACATCTGGTGCGCTTCGGATACATTGAACTGGAAGAGAGCAGCGGATACTTTATGCCTCGTGGCAGCCGCATCCGTGCCCACGAATTCCACTATTATGACAGTGAAGACAACGGCGCAGACTGTGCAGCCTATAAGCCTGCCACCGGACGGAGCTACCCCTGCATCCACGTGGGAGAGAATCACTGGTACGGCTTCCCCCACCTCTACTATCCCTCCTGTCCGGAGTTTGCAAAGCGGTTTGTAGAGAATGCAAAAAAATACTCAAAAAGAGGAAAAGATGTGTTATAATCGTAGTATCTTTTTTGCACGGAGGATAAATCAATGGAAAAATCAAAGGTATATTTTACAGATTTCAGGACCCGTCTGGGAGAGGGGCTTCCCAGTAAGTTAAAGCGTCTGATGAAGGCGGCGGGGATTCAGAATATTGATATGGATCACAAATTTGTTGCCATCAAGCTGCACTTCGGAGAGCTGGGCAACCTGGGCTTCTTACGTCCGAATTATGCGAAAGCAGTAGCGGACGTGGTAAAGGATCTGGGCGGTGTGCCTTTTTTGACCGACTGTAATACCCTGTACCCCGGCAGCCGTAAGAATGCCATCGAGCATATGTACTGTGCATGGGAGAATGGTTTCACACCCCTGACAGTAGGGTGTCCTGTGATCATCGGCGATGGACTGAAGGGAACGGATGACATTGAGGTACCGGTAGAAGGCGGCGAATATGTGAAGAATGCGAAGATCGGTCGTGCCATCATGGATGCGGATGTGTTTATTTCCCTGAATCATTTCAAAGGACATGAGACGGCGGGCTTTGGCGGTGCTATTAAAAATATCGGTATGGGCTGTGGTTCCAGAGCGGGCAAAATGGAGCAGCATGCGCAGGGCAAGCCGGAGATCAACGAGAGTCTGTGCCGGGGCTGTAAGCGCTGCATGAGGGAATGTGCCAATGATGGACTGGTATATGATGAGACCACACATAAGATGCACATTGATCATGAGAAATGTCTGGGCTGCGGACGTTGCATCGGTGCCTGCAATTTTGATGCGATCCACAGCGGTTATGATGCGGCAACGAAGGATTTCAACTGTCGCATGGCAGAATATGCGAAGGCTGTCGTGGACGGCAGACCGAATTTCCATATCTCTCTGGTAGTGGATGTGTCTCCAAACTGTGACTGCCACTGCGAGAACGATGCTCCGATTCTGCCTGATATCGGTATGTTTGCATCCTTTGATCCACTGGCGCTGGATCAGGCCTGTGTGGATGCCTGCCTGAAGCAGACACCGCTGCCGAACAGCCAGCTGGCGGATGCTATGGCAAAAGAAGGCTTTTGCGATCACCATGATCATTTTGAAAATACCACTCCCAATGCGGAGTACAAGACCTGCCTGGAGCATGCGGAGAAGATCGGCATCGGCAGCAGAGACTATGAACTGATCACGATTTCGTAAGCTTGAAAAGTGAAGAAATCGTTTATGAAGTAATTTTTGGAGAGGATGAACTTATGCGGCCAATGGTAAGCATCATTGTTCCGATATACAATGCGGAACAATATTTACGACGCTGTGTCGACAGCATTTTAAACCAGGAATATACGGATTTTGAACTGCTGCTGGTCAACGATGGCAGTACGGATGCTTCCGGCGACATATGTGAAGAGTACGGAGACCAGGATCCCAGAGTCATTGTGATCCAAAAGGAGAACACCGGAGTCTCCGACAGCAGGAACCGGGCGCTTGACCGTGCCCGGGGAAAATATTTACAGTTCCTCGACAGTGACGACTGGATCACACCGGATGCCACCAGACTATTCGTGCGGGCAGCGGAGGAGTACGGCTGTGATATGGTCATTTCCGACTTTTACCGCGTGGTAGGAGAGCGTCTGTCCACCAAGGGAGACATTGAAGAGGAGGGCGTGCTCACCAGAGAAGAGTTCGCAGCACATATGATGGAGAATCCGGCGGATTTTTATTACGGTGTGTTGTGGAACAAGCTGTACCGCAGGGATATTGTGGAAGAGCATAATTTGCGCATGGATACGGATATCAACTGGTGCGAGGATTTTATGTTCAATCTGGAATATATCCGCTATGCGAAAGTATTCTATGCCCTGCATGCACCCATCTATTATTATGTGAAGCGGAAAGGCTCTCTTGCCAGTCAGGGCATTAATATCTCGAAGACTGTGAAGATGAAGCTGAATGTATTTGAGTACTACAATAACTTCTACAAACATGTTCTGGAAGAGGAAGATTATGAAAAAAACCGTCTGCAGGTGTATCGTTTCTTTATCGACGCTGCAGGGGACGGAACCGTTCCGCCTTCGATCCTGCCCGGTTCCAAGAAGCTGGGAGACGAGAGAGTCTTTGTCAATACAGAGATCTTACAGGCGGAAGGACCGGCGGGAGAGGATTACCGTAAGAGAAAGTTATTAGAACATTATCTGGAGCCGGTGGCATTAAAAGGAGACCTGAAGGTCATGGATGTGCGCCTGCTTTTGTGCCTGTGTGAAAAGCATGAATGGGACAGCAGACGGGAACTGGCGGATTTCGCGGGAATCTCACGGACGAATCTGACCAGCGGATTGCAGCGTCTGACCATGAAGGGATTCCTGAAAGTAGAAGAGGTGAAGGAACCCAGGCCATCCAAAAAAGATAAGACGACTGGAAAAAATAAAATGAAGACAGCGGAGATGGCAGAAACGAAGCGGAAGGAACGGGGAGGCAGGATTGCCGCGACGATTCTTCCGGCAGCGGATGCCATTATGAAAGAACTAAAGATGGCACAGAGAGATTATGATGCTGCCAGATTCGCCGGCTTCACAGAGGAAGAGCTCATTCAATACGCTGACCTGTCCGAGAAGATCAAAGAGAATACAAAGAATATTTTATATTTTCTTAATTGACAGGGTAGTTTCTAAAAAGTTATGATAAGTAAGTATATAAGTATATATGATGTCGGGGTCAAAAGCCCCCGACTTTGATACCTACGGATTGCTTCGTGCTACGCACTACCACAATCCTACCCAATAATTCGCATATCGTGGGATTATCATCCCACTTTTATGCTCATATCGGGGCGGGTCCCAAGGTCTTTCACCCACTTATGAGCAAGCTCATGTGGGCTTAGACCTTTTGACCCTGGTATCATATATATGAATGTGAGGGAAAGGAAGGTATTTGGATGAAGAAAAATGAAGAGTATATGTTGGAACATGCCGGCCTGTGCAGAACGGCAGATAGATTGGAACCGCAGATGTTCGACGAATACGGTGTGCAGAGGGGATTGCGTGATAAGAACGGTAATGGCGTAGTCGCAGGTCTTACCAATATTTCACGGATCGAATCCTTCAAAATGGAGGATGGCAAAAAGATCCCCTGTGAAGGTAAGCTGTGGTATCGCGGTTATGACTGTATCGAACTGGTCAACGGATTCCGCGGGGATCATTTCGGATTTGAAGAGGTGGCTTATTTACTTTTGTTCGGTAAGCTGCCGAATCGCGACGAACTGAAGCATTTTAACGATATTCTGGCATCCAGCAGAACCTTACCAACCAACTTCACCAGAGATGTCATCATGAAAGCTCCCAGCAGTGACATCATGAATTCCCTGACCAGGAGTGTTCTGACACTGGCTTCCTATGATAAAAATTGCAGCGATACTTCCATTGAAAATGTATTAAGACAGTGTCTGGGACTGATCGCTGTGTTCCCTATGCTGGCAGTCTACGGCTACCATGCATATAATCACTATTCCAATGATGAGAGTATGTACATACATCGTCCGCAGAAGAAGCTTTCCACAGCAGAGAATCTGCTGATGATGCTTCGTCCCGACAAACAATATACCGAACTGGAGGCCAAAGTACTGGATACCGCACTGGTGCTGCATATGGAGCATGGCGGCGGTAATAACTCCACCTTCACTACCAGAGTCGTAACCTCTTCCGGATCCGATACATATTCCGTAGTGGCAGCAGCGCTTTCTTCTCTGAAGGGACCCAAGCACGGTGGTGCCAATATCAAGGTCGTAGAGATGATGCGGGATATCGAAGCCCATGTGTCCGACTGGACCGATGAGGATGCGGTAAGAGCTTATCTGAACAAGATTCTGAACAAGGAAGCCTTTGACGGCAAGGGACTGATCTATGGTATGGGGCATGCCGTCTATTCCCTGTCTGATCCCAGAGCCCAGGTATTTAAAAGCTTCGTAGAAAAGCTGGCAGTAGCTAAGGGCAGGGATAAAGATTTCGCGTTGTATTCCATGATCGAACGGATGGCACCGGAGGTCATCTCCCAGAAGTCCAGGATCTATAAGGGCGTCAGCGCCAATGTCGATTTTTACAGCGGATTCGTATACAGCATGCTGGAGATTCCACTGGAGTTATATACACCGATTTTTGCCATTGCAAGAATTGTGGGATGGAGCGCGCATCGTATTGAAGAATTGATCAATATGGATAAGATCATCCGTCCCGCTTATAAGAGCGTGATGCAGGAACTGGAATATGTTCCGTTGGATCAGAGATAAAATAAAAAGGGACTGCGTATTTTTGCGCAGTCCTTTGCTGATTGTTATCATGATCAGGAATAGATCTGACAGATAATGGATACGATCTCTTCAGCGGATTCCATGGAATTTTCCATGATCCAGGTGACGTAGATATTGTAGAGGGAACCGGAGAACGCACGAAGCGTGTAATAGAAATCCCGGCCTTTATCTTCCGTATAATAGGTATCAAGGATATAACTGTCCAGGGCCTGCAGCAGCAGATGCCCCAGTCCTGTGTTCACCAGGCAGGCAATGAATTCTCTGTAATGATCAAAGTATTCATAGCAGTGCAGCATATTGCGGTAGTCGTTATAATTGCCTTTATCCGGCCAGCCAGAGACATCCTCACGGTAGGCATCTATCAGATCCTTCAGATAACTGCTGAAGATCTCGTCCATGGAGTTGTAATTGCGGTAATAAGTCATACGGGAGACTCCGGCCCGCTCGGTCAGCTCTGAGATGGTAATATTGGACAGAGATTTTGTCTGAAGCAGCTGTATCAAAGCCTGCACCATGCAATCTCTGGAAAATTGTTTGGAATGATTCGTGGACATGGCAGATCACCTTCTTAATGTTTTCTACTGACAGTATAAAACGTAACACAATCCGGAAAAATACGCAAGGAAAGTTCCTCGCGGAAAGGAGCGGTATATGGCGGGAACAGTCATAGAATATTTAAAAAAATACGGAGATATTCCATTTCGCGAAAAACCTCTGAATGATGTGGACAGTCTGGCCTTATGCCAGCTCTCTTATCTGAAGTTCGACGGAATGGTCAGTGACGTGCGTCACAACGGTCCTTCCGTGACGCTGCAGGAGATCGCCAAACGGCCGGATGTGGATCAGCTGTTCGGAGATGTGCGGTTTGAAAAGGAGAACCGGGCACTGTTTGAAGGGCTGCTTAGCGGCAGACGCTTCCGGAATATGAAGCTGAATTGTTATATCAATCTGGTGGAAAAGGAGTGGGAGACCCAGTTCTCTGCGATTACCTTTATCCTGGATGACGGAACGCTGTTTTTGGCATTCCGCGGCACGGATGAGACTATTGTGGGGTGGAAGGAAGACTTCAATATGGCATTCCTGAATCCGGTACCGGGGCAGGAATACAGTGTCAAATATGTAAATATGGTCACCGGATGGCTGCATCAGCCCTTTTACATCGGAGGACATTCCAAGGGCGGCAACCTGGCGGTGTACAGTGCCATGAAATGTGCGCCCTTTGTGCAGAAGCGGATCCAGAAGATATACAGTTTGGACGGACCGGGATTCCGGCCGGAGGTGCTGAAGGAATGTCATTACAATGTGATAGAAGACAAGGTGGTAAAGCTGCTTCCGCATTCTTCTATGATCGGGATGATCTTCGAGAGGGATATTCATTACCGCGTAGTGGAAAGTAAAAGCCACGGTCTGCTGCAGCATGATCCTTTCTCCTGGCTGGTGAAGGATGATCATTTCGTGGATGTAGGCGATATCTATGAGAGCCAGAGGATCATGAATGATGCTTTAAATGAATGGATCCTGTCCCTGAACGAGGAGCAGGTCCGTACCTTTGTAGACACACTTTATCAGGTGATCTCCGCATCACAGGCGGACGATCTGATCACATTTACCGCAGATTGGAAAAAGAGTATGAATGCGGTAGTTACCGCATTGAAGGAAGTGGACGATCAGACAGCCGAGATGCTGCGTGGGATTATTCGTTCGCTGTTTGAGATAGCCAGGTGCAAGGTGAAGGAAGAACTGACAGCCACCAAAAAAACACGACACAGATTTAAAAATACGAAGCGAGCAGGGAAAGCAGAGGAAGTCCGGCCGGATCCGGCAGCCTCTCCGGATGCCATTGTAACCCAAGGATCGGCAGCTCGTCATGCTCCAAAGCTTCGGGGCAGCCATCGTCAGGGCAGACCTGGATGATCTTAAGGTGCTGACCTAAGCGGTCGATTCGTTGGTGGTGGGCACTGTTGACGCGCATTTTGGCAGGAAAATACTTGAAAAGACGGGAATCCTCCGTCATAATGGAGGAATGGAAGGCATCACCGGAAGGCATACTATGTAGTTGATCTACGGGCATATCCTGCAGAATTGTGCCCCCGAAGGCAACATTGATGACCTGCATGCCCTTGCAGATCCCGATGACAGGGATTCCGGCGGCGATCGCTATGTCGAGAGCCTGGAATTGCAGGATGTCCAGTTCGGTGTCAACAGTGCGGGAACCTTTGTTTTTTTCACCGAAAAAAGCAGGAGTGATATCTCCGCCGCCCGGCAGGATCAGAGCGTCGCAGGAGATGACTTCCCCGGGGACTAAGGTTGTCACGGTTCTGGCGGGAAGCTTCCGAAAAAAGGTCTCGTAATTGCCCGTCTGATTCTTACGTCCCAAAATGACTAATTTTGTCATATAATTTTCTGATACCTCATTTTTTTATAGTTAATATATGCCATAACTTTTGATTTTTGCATAGGACAAATTAGCAAAAATGTATCTTACGCTTTTTTATAAATAGGAGTAAAATAGCAACGACCATGAGGGAGTGGAAACTCCTTCAGGGATGTTTACGGAAAGGAAGTGGTATTATGGAGGAATTGGCATCAGAACTGCTCAAAGAACTGAACTGTGATACGGCGTTTTCAATCAAGCTTCCGACAGGTCTTCCCCTGATCGGCGGAGTACAGTTGGATATTGCGGAATCGGTAGTGATCACATGGGTAGTCATGGCAGTCATTCTGATCTTGTCGATTATCCTTACAAGCAACCTCAAAGTACACAATGTCAGCAGGCGACAGCTGGTGGCAGAGACAATCGTGACGAAGCTGGAAGGCATTGTTACGGGAATGATCGGAGAGGAAGGGAAACGGTATGTACCGTATCTGGTAAGTGTACTGTTATACCTGGGCATATCCAATATCATCGGATTGTTCGGTATGAAGCCCCCTACCAAGGATCTGAACGTAACGGCGGCACTGGCACTGATGAGTATCATCCTGGTGGAAGCTGCTGGCATCCGCAAAAAAGGCGTGGGCGGATGGATCAAAAGCTTCACCGAGCCTATCGCGATCGTAACACCCATCAATATCCTGGAGGTGTTCATCAAGCCCCTGTCTTTGTGTATGCGATTGTTTGGTAACGTTTTGGGAGCATTCGTTATCATGGAGCTGTTGAAGCTTCTGGTTCCGGTAGCA
>ENA-OWOF01000502-OWOF01000502.1-gut-metagenome-genome-assembly--contig:-NODE-502-length-13614-cov-11.993647_pt1 | contig 13614 bp, 11 predicted proteins | sample MGYA00248255_ERZ651790 | MGnify/ENA primary metagenome ERZ651790 (study PRJEB26908, sample SAMEA4031711) | gut metagenome | biome: gut; feature: normal infant; material: stool | place: China | collected...
ACACGATAGGTGATGCGAAGATCGAGGATGTGCTGACAGATTACATAGCCTTTTATCAGGACAGGATCGATAAAGGACTGCCGGTGGATCGTCCCAGCTGCCCTTATAATGTCGAGACTCTGAAAGACCGGAAAATGATCAAAAGCAGCATGCTGACCAATCCCTTTGAAAAGTTTGAGAGAAAGAGATTTATGTACTACTCAAAGGACTTGGGAGTGATCTCACTGAATCATGCGCTGTTGGCGAAGATGAGCGAGGGGGATTGGGAGAGAGTGAAGAGGCAGATGAAGGAAGATTTGGAGAGGTATTATAGAGAATAATAGAAAAATATATAATATTAGTTTCAAATATGAAAATCAGACTAGAGAGGGAGAAGATGGAACAGATTTTATAGGAGGAATTAAGTTGGAACATTTTAATTCAATCAGAGATTTGGTTAGTGCGATAAATGGTGATAGAATATTAATAGTACAAGACAAAATGAGAAATTCCAAATATTATGGTACAATATAGACATACTACAGTAGAATTTCATTATAGAAAAATGAAATAATATATAATTAAACCTAACGTAATTCCAAAAAAAATATGGTGATTTAGATGTACAGGCTAAATAAAAGACTGAAAACCGTATATGGTAAATTAACCAAGCATTAAGCTAAGATGGAAAAGTTCAAGTAGGCTGAATGTTATACCTCCAAAATAGTGAAAGTGAAAAAGAAAATTATTTTTGTAAAAAAATAGTGCTTAAAAAAGTACGGTTTATTGGTCATATTTAGGAGTATAATTTTGTTTAGAAAAAAATGCGGGGTGTATGGAAAAATATAGGTTAAACATATATAGACATATCGCATATAAGACAAGGATGGTAAGTAACTGTGGAATATTTATCAACAAAAGAAATAGCAGATAAATGGGGTATTACAAGTGCAAGAGTATCTTCGATGTGCGCTGCGGGGAAAATAACGGGAGCATATAAAAAGGGGAAAACATGGGTAATACCTAGTGAAACAGAACGCCCGAGAGATAAAAGAATTAATAGCGAAAAGCAAGAAAATTACAAATTTACTTTTATAGACTTATTTGCTGGGATAGGTGGGTTTCACCAAGCAATGCGTTATCTGGGCGGAAAATGTATTATGGCATCAGAAATTAATGCAGCTTGCATAGAAACATATAAACTAAATTATAAAACAAAAGATGTTCGTGGAGATATTAGAAAAATAGAAGCAGATTCAATTGGAAAATTTGATGTGTTATGTGCCGGATTTCCTTGCCAACCATTTAGTAAGGCTGGACAGCAAAAAGGCTTTGATGAAGATCGTGGGAATTTATTTTTCAATATAATGAGAATATTGGATGGTCATCCCGAAGCAAAATTTATTATTCTTGAGAATGTTAGGAATCTTGCAGATAAGGAAGAAAATTGGAATATTATTAAGACAGAATTAATGAAACGTAATTTCTTCATAACAGAGAAGCCTATTATTTTGTCTCCATCTAATTTTGGTTTGCCCCAAATAAGAGAGAGAGTGTATATTTTAGGAATTAGAAATGATTTGCGAGATACCTCCATTTTGACAAATGACTATATTCACATAAAAGATTTGGGATTAGATGAAATACAATTTAAAGATAATTGTAAAATGGGAGATGCTTTTTCGATTTTGGAAGAAAATGCTCCAGATAAATATATTATTGATGCAGAGAGAGAAGAGATGATTCTTGCATGGGAGGAATTTAGAAAAGGAACAGGCATTGGAGTAGTGGGATATCCGATATGGATAAAAAGTTTTGGATATAATATTGAGAATGAAAAAGAATTTTTAGAAAGTCAGAATTACGAAAATATTCCTATTTGGAAAAAGAAATTTGTTGATAATAATAGAAAATTGTATTTAGAGAATAAGGACTTTATTGATAAATGGATTGAGAAGTATAACATGATTGATAGAATTAAACTTTATCAGAAATTTGAGTGGAATTGTGGAACGGATGTTACGGATATTCATGATGCTATTATTCAGGTGCGTCAATCTGGAATAAGAGTTAAAAGACCTACATATTACCCGGCGCTGGTGGCTATAGTAAATACTCCGATAATTTATGACAAAAAGAAACAGCACTTCAGGTATATTACACCGCGTGAAGCTGCGAATTTACAAAATTTTGATAAAAGATTCAAATTTGTAGGCACGGATACACAAATATATAGGCAATTGGGTAATTCTGTGAATGTAAGCATTTTGAAAAAACTTGGGAAAAAATTATTTTCTTTTGAAATTGATCGATGTGAAAGCGATGGTGAATAAAGTAGTATGAATGAAGCACGAAAAGTTAATATACAGTCAACAGCAGGAACAATGCATCACATGTTTGGACGAATAAGCTATAGACCTTGGTATGCCATTGCAGAATTTGTTGATAATTCTTCGCAGTCGTATTTCTCGAATAAAGATAAAATGCCTGACATAGATCATGTTACAATAGATGTTTGCTATGAAAAAAACGATGATATTTTAACTGTCACAGATAATGCATATGGTATGTCTATTGACGAACTTGCAGAGGCATTATATGTTGAGGGTGGAAAGCATATTAAAATTGGGCGTAATGAGTTTGGGGCAGGCTTAAAAACAGCTGCAGGATGGTTCGGCGAAAAGTGGAGCGTTTCTACTGTACAGTATGGTTCGGGAAAACGATATATTGCAGTGGTTGATAAGGAAAACTTAGAAAATGAAGTTCCAATATATGAGGAAGATGTCGAAAAGAAACTGCACGGAACGGTGATTAAAATTGAAAAGATTACAAAGAAACTGACGGGACCAAAAACAATTGCTAAAATTAAAGATCTATTGGCAAGTATGTACAGGAGAGATATTAATTCTGGAAATGTAGATTTGAGATATAACGGAGATTCTATTACGTTTGAGGGGTATCCTATTTTGTCGAAGTTTAGAGGACAAGAATGGAAAAAGGAAATTAATTATTCGTTTGACTTTAATGAGAAAAACTATCATGTAACGGGATATGTGGCGATAATGGACCCCGGTAGTTTCCCAAAAGCAGGATTTGCTTTGTTTAGAAGAGATAGGGTTATTATTGGTGGTTCTGGAATGAATTACAAACCAAGTGAAATCTTTGGACAAGATCAAAGCCAGATCTCTTTGAAGCTTTTTGGTGAATTGAATATGGATGACTTTCCAGTTAATCAGGCAAAAGATGGCTTTGTTTGGGACGATGGATTGGAAGAGGAGTTTATAAGTACACTGAAAAATAACATTCAGGAATACATAAGGATTGCAGACATTTCTAAGAAAGAAAGAACTCGCGAAGAGATGTACTCAAAAGATTCTTCAACAAGAGTACAAACAGAGGTTAATAAAAATGTAGCATTTATTGAACTGCCAAAATCAACTGATGAGGATAGTTCTATGAGTGATTTTAGCAAACTGGAGGAAATGGGGGAAGAGGAGCAAGTAACATTAGACGAATTTCTTGAAGATTTTCAGGCTAGGAATAATTCGGATGAAGAAAAAATAGTAGGAAGCACAAGATATTACAAAATTCCTTTAAATGAAGTAAGAACATTGTCCCTGAAAGTAGATTGGTCTATTCATCATAACAAATATTGGATTAATGTAGAACAGGAGTCATCGGATCTAATTAAATTAACAATAAATATTGATCATCCATTTTTTAGACCCTATTCCAACCAAGAAGATTTCAAGATTGTTTTGGAAAAGTTTGTAATTTCATTTGTAGTGGCAGAAGTGATGGCTAAAATGACATCAGATCAAGATGGCTATATATATTATAAGGCAATTAGAGATAAGATGAACGAATATTTAAAGAAAATGGGAGAAGAATAAATGGAAGAATATAAAATATTAGATGTAAAGCAACAAGCATTACATGATACGGTTATTGGTAAGTATGCAGAGCATATTTATGACGCGCATAAAAAGAAATATGGAGATAGAGCAGCGCGGGCAGTTATAGAACGGTCAGTGAAAATCTATGCAGAATCACAGAAGCAGATAGAAGATATGTCTGTGAATAATAATATTTTATTAGTGGGAAAAGTTCAATCGGGTAAAACCTCAAATTTGGAAATGCTTTCAGCTATAGCCTTTGACAATGGCTATAATATGCTGATTATTTATGGTGGGTACGATAATACTTTACTTGAACAGACTACAAGTAGATTTAGGAAAACATTTGGCATTGAAGACATGGGCGAACGTGGTAAACCTATTTTGTTATCAACAGCAGCACCAAACGAATTAGCAGCATTAAATAATGATATATTGGAAGAACTCATTGAAGAAGAAAAACCGGTAATAATAACTGCAATGAAAAGACCTAATGCTTTAGAAAAGGTCAATAATGCATTAAAAAAACTAGATACCTCAAAAATCAGAGCATATATAATTGATGATGAGGGGGATCAAGCAAGCTTAAACACGAGTAAGGACAAAAGTGCAGATAGTTCAGCCACATATGCTCAAATATGTGAAATGAAGAGACGGCTTAGAAATCCACTTTATTTTTCTGTTACGGCAACACCACATGCTAATATTTTTCTTGACGACATTAGTGAATTATGTCCTGCTTCTGCAAAATTAATAGAGCCTGGAGAAGGGTATTGTGGTGGAGAATGTTATCATATGGGGGATTCTGACGCTATTTTCTCAATAGATCCAGATGATACTATGGTTATGGATGAGGGAAGAATGCCAGAATCTTTGAGAGAAGCATTGTATCACTTTATACTAGCCAGTGTTATTATCAAATATAAGGGTGAAGAGGAATCAACAATGATTATTCATTCGTATCGGAATAGGGATCCTCATAGCCTTATATATACAATGGTTAATTCTTTTAGAGATAATTTAATAAGCCAAATGTCTGATGAAGAAGGTAAGAAAATAGCTCTGCGTAAATTCCGCAGTATGTATGATAAATATTTTTCTGAGGAAGTTAAAGAGAAATATCCATTTGAAAGTATAAAGGATGATATCCCTAAAGTTACTAAGAAAGTTTATGTGATTTTGAAAAATAGTGATGGAGCTGCAACACAAGGATTTGAAGCATTGAAACGGCATAGGATATATGTTGGAGGGGATTTACTTCAAAGAGGTGTTACATTCGAAAATTTATTAACAACATATTATACTAGATGGGCAGCGCAAGGAAATATGGATACAAATTTGCAGAGAGCAAGATGGTTTGGATATAGAAGAAAATATCTTGATATATGCAAGATATTTACAACTAAAGAGATTAGTGAACAGTATAGCGTACTGACAGATATAGAACTGGAGTTATGGGAACAATTTCACGATGTTCAAGAAGGAAATCTTCGTATTGATGAAATGATTATCAGTGCAGATAGTACTAAGCAAAGACCGACAAGGGGCAACGTTGTTAATGTAAAGAAATTGTATTTTAAGAAAAATTGGATGAAACAGAGGCAGGGCGTTTTTGATATTAATCAAATAAGTTATAATAATACAATGGTTAATCGCTTTTTGGATACGTTAGAATTTTCAAAAACTTCAGTTGGAAGAACGGATGATGCTCCATCTGCTTTGAGTGCAAAAAGTACTCCAGAACAGTTTGTTAAACTTATGGATATAATGCAGGGGATATTTGAACATGATCCATTTGACAAAGTATATCTTAACAAAATTTTAAGTGAAGAGACTGAGATAAATATTATCGTTATGCCAGATAATGATGGAAAAGGGCGCAAGAGACAATTTTACTCAGATAATAATGTAAATAATATTCATCAAGGTCCGGATAAAACAGATGTTGCAGTTCGTAAATATCATGGTGATGCAGCAGTGGTGGTTGATAAGCAACAGATTAATATTCAAATTCATAAAATTAGACCGTATAAAAATGGAGAAGAGGTGGAGCGTTGCATGCAATATATGTTTGCAATATTTATTCCGCGTGCAAAAAAATATTATGTTAGGGAGGACATGGAGTGATTGATGAAATTCGGCAGAAATTAAGTATTTGTCCAAATGAAAAAGATCATTTATATTTGTTGAAAACAATTGATGATAAATGTGGTTTTTTTGCATTAAATGGTTTGCTTATATTTATGGTACGAAGCATTTTTGATAAAACTGCTGAGATACTAAAAACGGAAAAACTGTTATTGAATACAAATGTTGACATACTCAATGTTGTCAATGATTCAACGTTTAAAGCAGGAAAATATGACTACATTTTGTTTAATGGTGTACCTGAAGAAATAGACTTTGAGAGTTTTGTTAAAATTTGTACACTATATGCCAATGAAAAGGAAAATCTATTAATAAAAGATTTTTTCTTTTCGATTTTAGATATGTTTCAATTACCGAAAGAGCAACAATTTAATAATTTGATAGGGCTTATTGGGGAAATGACGGTTATCATGGAGATTTATGATAAAAAAGGAATAAGCGTTGCGTCAGGATGGCATGAAAACTCTACAGATAAATATGATATCAAGTATCAAAATACTGTAATAGAGGTTAAAACAACGACTTCGGATTTATATACTGTAAAGATAAAACATGAACAGTTATTTGGCAAGAATGATGTGGTTTTAGCAGCAGTACGTGTGACGGAGTCTAATGCAGGAGAAACGTTGGAAAAACTAATTGCTAGGATAAATAGTATTGATGTTTTTGCAAAAGACTTTAATTTTCAGTTAAAACTAGGAAAGGAATTGAAACGTATTTCACCAAGGGAATATAAAACAAAGGGTGTGGAAATAAAAGCAGTACATTTTTATAGAAATTTAGATATTCCAACGATTAAAGACATTCCTGATAATATAACAGGAATTGAGTATAAATGTACATTAATCCAAGTTAAAGAAACAAAAATAGATGACATAATATGAGCATGAAGCGATAGCAAGAAGAGTTGAAGGAAATATAATTTGCTAGCTAGGAGTGATATATGGCGGAAAACTATTGCTTTGAGGTATATGAAAAGATAACTCGTGAAAAGAGAGCAGATTGGAAACTCTATGTAGATGCAGTTTATAAGGCAGATCCTAATAAAAAAGATATGTCAGCAGAGGTTTTGTCGAAACTGTTAGGAGTCAAGAATCAAGGAGGTTTCAGATATCTGGGAAAAACAGAAATGCCTAAGTTGGTTATTTTGTTTTCAAGTGGAGAAGATATATATTGGCAGGATGAAATAGATAATAGTTTAGGTGTGTTTATGTATTATGGTGATAATAAGACGCCGGGAAATGACTTACATAAAACCAGTTTGCATGGAAATGAGATATTGCGTTATATATTTGATCTTGCTGCATCAGACGATGAAAATATTAGAAAAACTATTCCGCCTGTTTTTGTATTTAAGAAAGCAGGAGGGAGAGATGTTAAATTTTTAGGCTTAGCAGTTCCAGGCATAAAAGGAAAACCGAGTAAAGAGTGGCTTACAGCTGTGTGGGGATGTAATAAAGAAGGTGATAGATTTCAGAATTATAAAGCGGTATTTACTATTTTGAATACATCTTCTGGATCGGCAGTTGAAGATGGTTTTGGAATCAATTTGGCATGGATTAATGATATAGAAGATGGAGATGCATATGATAGTCCCTATGCACCTAAAGTGTGGAAAAAATACATTCTGAAGAAAAAATACTCTCCTCTATTAAGCAGGATGCTAGCATATACAATGAGGATGGATGGTCAAATGCCCCAGGAAAAGGATAAAGTAGTCATGTTAAAGGAGATACATGATTATTTTATACAAAAGGATAATGGATATAGCTTTGAACACTTTGCAGCAGATATTGTTGAAAGCTTGGATGATGCAGTTGTTAGTATTGAAACAACTAGACCATATAAGGATGGAGGCTTTGATGCAGAGGGGCGTTACAAGATATTTAAAAATGTAGAAAATTCTGTTTTTGTAGAATTTTATATGCAAGCAAAATGTTATAGTAGTAAAAATCCGGTTACTGTAACTGATACTGCAAGATTAATTTCAAGAATCAAGAATCGGCAATTTGGAATTATGGTAACAACCTCATATGTTACTGATCAAGCATATAAAGAGGTGCGTACAGATGGTCATCCTATAGTTTTTATTAATGGGAAAAATATAATAGATTATATATACGATGAATGTGAAATTCGTACAATTGAAAGATTACGTAAATGGTTGGAATTGAATTACGGGGAAATTGAATAAAAGATATCAGGGGTTATGAATACTCGTGTTTTATATTTTATTTAAAGTAGATAGAATTATAGAAAATATACGGGAGATAACAAAAAATGGGAAAAAAAGTTTTAGATTTAAATGCAGGACTAGGCGGCAGAATATATGCATTTGAGAAGGCTGGTTTTGAAATTAGTGCAGTTATAGATAAAGATGTTGAAAACTGCGCTATAATATCGTCCTGGGTTAGTACAGATAAAATTATAAATAGAAATTTGCTTGAGTTGAAGCCCGATGAATTACCAGATGCTGATATCGTTACAGCAAAGTACATACAACATTCATCATATGAGTTAGAACATATGAAATATGATATGATTGTAAGAGAAAACACTGCAATTTTTAATATAATTTTACAAAAGAATCCCATATTATTTTTGTTAGAAGTTCCAGTAAGTAGTATAATTTCAAAAAAACAAGATTTAGAAGATTATATGCAAAAGTTTTACGAAATTGGGTATAGTATTTCCTATGTCATTTATGATGAGATGAGTTTTTCGGGATATCCAATTGCAGGTAGACAGGGCTATATTTTAGGATGTAAAATAAACGAAAATGTTAGTTTTTTGTTCCCGCAGCCGTTGTATGGAAGACCTGAGAAAAAACTAGTACTTGAAACTTCTGAAGAGATATATCCATGGTATAGAAAATTTAATTTATCTTTTAATGATTGGGAAAAAGAATGCATATATCTTCGAACTGGTAAGAGAATTGTGAAAACACAAAATATTCATATGGGATATATGAGAGAAAATTATTTCGTCGATGCAATTGGTCCAAGACGGTTCACACACAATGAACTTGCAATGCTTAAGGGGCTTCCTAAATATAATTATAATAAGCAAAGTAATAAGAGCCGAATGTATAATAAAATTGCTTATGCAACAAATGTATATGTAGTAGAAGCGATTGTGAATCAAATTAACGATTCTATCTATGAAGGCAATCCCAAAAGTGTACATGGTGAAACAACACAAACGCATAAAAAAGTTATAAAGAAAAAAAGAGAACCAGAAAAGATTTTGTTCCCCAAGCGTGTGTTGAAGGAGATAAGAATTGAAAAATTAAAGGGAATAAATAATTTAGTATTAAAATTTGATAAAAAAATGGTTGCGCTTATGGGAGTTAATGGTTGTGGAAAATCCACCATTCTTCATGCATTAGCATGTGCATATACTCCATATGAAAAAGGAGAAGATTATAAGTTCTGTTATTTTTTTACGCCTAATCCAGATGCTTCATGGAAAGGAAGCAGTTTTACGGTAATAAATTATGATTTTAATGAAAAAAGAGAACTTTCAAAAAAATATGAAAAGCAAGAAGACAGGTGGGCGCGGTATGCTTCGCGTCCTCAAAGAGATACATATTTTATGGGGATTTCTTCATGTATTCCGGAAATTGAGTTGGAGAAAAAAACGTCATTTATTAATTATACATCAAAAAAGTTAAATGACAAATTAACTGAAAAAATTGTTAAGGAGGCATCATATATTCTTAACAAAAATTATGAAGAACTATTGTCACATGAAACAGGAAGAAAAAAATATATGGGTGTCCGTACTAAGGATGGGATAGCCTATTCTGCTTTAAGTATGGGAGCAGGAGAACAGAGAGTTATTAAAATATTACAAACTGTATATAGTGCGTATCCATACTCTTTAATATTGATTGATGAAATTGACTTATTATTGCATGCGGATGCATTTCGAAAATTGATACAAAGGCTATCAGGTATAGCAACAGATAGAAATTTGCAAATAATCTTTACAACGCATTCATTAGAAATGCAACATTTGGGGCAGTATGCTGACATTAGATATATAGAGCAACAAAAGGATAAAATGTTAGTATATAATTCGATTAACCCGGATTTGTTATATAAAATGAGTGGGGAAATAAAGAGGAAATATTCAATATACGTGGAAGATAATTTGGCGGCAGCTATTGTACAAAAAATAGCCATGTCATTAAATATGCTACGACATATAAGTATAATTGTTTATGGCTCTGCTGAGAATGCGTTTACAGTAGCGGCAGGAAAGGTGCTGAGTGGGGAGAATACAGAGAATATACTTATAGTAATAGATGGTGATAAGTTTACTACATCAAAAGAGAAAAGAGATCAATTAAAAAAAGTTTTAACAGGCACAGAAAGTAATCATAATGACAAAATTGAACAGGCTTTGGCTACGATTAATCAATTTGAGTTGCCCCCAAATATTGCACCAGAAAAATACATTCATTCTCTGCTAATTACAATGAATGATTCGCGGGAATGTGTCGTATGCGCAAAAAATATTATAAGTGTAAGCAATTCTCATGACTGGATAGATAATATTGTGGAACAGATGGGAATTGGTGAACAGTCGGCTTATAGTACCATATTGGATGTTGTGACAGAGCATCCAGCATGGGGAAGGTATGTAAGCAATGTGAGGGAATGGATTATGAGGAAGAGTGAAGAGGTGTAAATGAGCTATATGTATTAGCCATGAAATAAATACGAGGGAATATGAAAACCATTCGCGTAGTCGCAGCTGTGATCTGCGATTCCATAGAACACAAAACTAAGATATTTTCCACCGCAAGAGGCTACGGAGAATTTAAAGGTGGCTGGGAATTCCCTGGCGGGAAGATCGAGGCCGGGGAGACCCCACAGCAGGCAGTTGTCAGAGAGATCCGTGAGGAACTGGATGCCACGGTTAAGGTCGGAGACCTGATAGATACCATAGAGTACGATTACCCGGCATTTCATTTATCCATGGATTGTTTCTGGTGTGAGGTCGCTTCAGGAGAGTTGAAGCTTCTCGAGGCGGAGGCCGCCAGGTGGCTGACGAAGGAGGAACTGGATTCTGTGCAGTGGCTTCCGGCGGATGTGACATTGATTGATAAGATCAGAAAGTGCATGGAGTAGGCGTATAGCCGACGAAGAGGTAGTAACTATGCTATATAAATTGAACCCAAACAAGCAGGATTATACGAAAGTAAAACGTGTCACCTTAGCGGAGATCGGCTGGAAAGAACTGGATTTGCAGCGTCTGATGTCTTCGCATATTCAGGATTTTATTTATTCCAACGATCTGCTCACGATTTTCAATGAGCGTCCGAGGCAGGAGGAACCGGACATTCTTGCGATTGACAGGAATGGGGATTTATATATTCTGGAACTGAAGAGATGGAGCTCGGATAGGGAAAATCTCCTGCAGGTGCTTCGGTATGGACAGTTATATGGCAGCAGCAATTATGATGAGTTGAATGAACTGTTTCAGAAATACAGCAAATCCAATGCAGAGTTGTTGGAGATACATAAGCAGTATTTCGATCTTCCGGATGATAAAGCATTGCGTAAGAGTGATTTTAACATGCACCAGCATTTCCTTATTGTTACCAACGGACTTGATCAGAATACAGTAGATGCGATCAGATATTGGAAGAATAACGGCTTGAGTATCGATGCTATTATTTACTGGGTGTTCGAGATCAATGGGGAACATTATATTGAGTTCAATATGTATTCTCCCATCGAGGGTTACCTGGAGTATGAAGGGAATAATTATGTTTTAAATACCAACTATTCCAATAATAAGAATCACACGGATGATATGATAAACGAGCAGAAAGCGGCGGCTTATTATCCGGGTTGGAGGGAGAAGATCGGGAAACTCCAGCGTGGAGACACTGTATTTTTATACAAGAGTGGCTATGGCATTATCGCATACGGTACAGCGGACGGAAAACTGGAGAAGAAGGACTGCGATGGCTATAAGGATTATGAGTATTATATGCATCTGGATGATTTTACGGTTCTGAAAAAGCCGTTAAGTGCATCGAAGATGAAGGAATTAACGAAGCAGGGATTTCCGTTTCGGACGACGATGTTTTACATGAGTGAGGAATGTAAAGACATTCTTATGAGGGAGATTAAGAAAAATTATATATAGACAATGAACATAGAATACAGAGAAAATGAAACTTTATGATTTGCAGTAGGTGAAGCAGATGAATATACAGATTTTTGGAACCAAGAAATGCAATGAGACAAAGAAAGCAGAACGTTTCTTCAAGGAGCGTGGCATAAAGTATCAGTTCATTGATATGAAAGAAAAAGGCATGAGCAAGGGAGAGTTTACTTCTGTTGCACAGGCTAATGGCGGTCTTGAAAATATGATCAACTGGAATGGAAAAGACAAGGATATACTTGCTCTTATTAAGTATATTGCAGATGAAGATAAACTGGAAAAGATACTGGAGAATCCGCAGGTAATTAAAACACCGGTAGTAAGAAACGGAAAGCAATCTACACTTGGATATCAGCCTGATGTATGGAAGGGATGGAATTAATGGTAAAGAAGATCATGCATGATCCGCTGTTTCTGGCACAGAAGTCAGTGGATGCAACAGAGGCAGATAAACAGATTGTGACAGATTTGCTTGATACACTTAAGGCAAATTTAGAACACTGTGTTGGTATGGCTGCCAATATGATTGGAGTAAAAAAGAATATCATTGTAGTAGCAGCCGGACCATTTCAGTTTGCAATGATAAATCCGGTAATAACAAAGAAATCCGGAGAATATCAGACAGAGGAAGGATGTCTTTCTCTGGAAGGTGTAAGACCATGTACGAGATATCAGGAAATAGAAGTGGACTATCTTGATCAGAACTTTAAGAAACAGCATGGAAAGTATTCCGGTTGGACAGCACAGATTATTCAGCATGAGATTGATCATTGCAATGGAATTGTCATATAAAGGGATAATATCTTTTAGGAGCGACATATTATTTCCTTTTAGATGAAGTGCATATGTATCCCTTAAGCTTTTCTGAATTTATGTCTGTGTATGATTTCTTATTAAACCCGGAGTTAATGGATTTATAGAAAATATTGTTTTCCCCCCGGGATGAGCAGAATTACAATATTTTCAATCATGAGATATCCACGATACTGTGTTGACAAATGATAAGGAATCTAGTACCATGGTACTAAACAGTGCATTGGATATTGAGGAAAGTAATGGAGAAGGAACAGGGAAAGCTTATTATAATCGTAGCAGTCGTATTTGCCATGGTGCTTCTGTGCATGATCTGTACATCAGGCAGTGTGCCGGAGGTAAAGTCATTGCAGGCATGTACGCCGGAAGCAGTCAGCGTCCTGGATGACGGCAGGGAGCTGTACGATTTTATATTGGATCAGGACGATGATGAGACGAACTCGATCGTGTTCTATTCGGCACACCAGGAGATTGCGGTGTATGCAGATGGGAAGCTGATCTACCGGCTGGATGCTGTGCCCGGCATATGGGGAAATACTCCGGGCTGGACCTGGAATATTGTCAGGTTTTCAAGTAATGTGAGCAGCTTGCAGGT
>ENA-OWOF01000504-OWOF01000504.1-gut-metagenome-genome-assembly--contig:-NODE-504-length-13514-cov-29.947979_pt1 | contig 13514 bp, 9 predicted proteins | sample MGYA00248255_ERZ651790 | MGnify/ENA primary metagenome ERZ651790 (study PRJEB26908, sample SAMEA4031711) | gut metagenome | biome: gut; feature: normal infant; material: stool | place: China | collected 2015...
CAAGAACCAGTTGGACTTTTCCTATAATGCATCATTCGCATCACAGAATGTTGCGAAAGTGATGATGAAGGAAAATGGAGTGCCGTATTCCATGGCTTCTTTCAAGGAAATCATGGCAAGCACATACATCGCTAAAATAATTTTCGACAAGTGTCAGAGTAAACCGAACCGAAAGTTAATTAGTCATACTATCAAAGAACTCTTTGGCTGGCAGCGTAAAGCCGCTTTCCCGTTATCTCAAATTTTAACGAACCATTGACTGAAAGGCATCACACCTAAAGTAGACAGCCAGCAAGGCAAGCACATTGGCAAGAATATCACAGACGGCCAGTATGACACCTTCTGGGCTTCTAAAAAGAAAAAAGATGCCTATATCGAGTTTCAACTCGGAAAACCAAAATCTATCACACGCCTCATGCTCCAGGAATACATACCTCTGGGGCAGCGCGTAAAAGCCTTCTCAATCTATTACCAACAAGGCAAAAACTGGGTAAGGCTCGACCCTAAGGAAGAGACTACCACTATCGGCTACAAGCGAATACTTCGCTTCGATATGATTACTACAAGTGGCATCCGCATCGTAATCGACGATGCAAAGGGATGCCCTTGTATAAACTCTGTTTCAGCATTCTAATAACTAGAAAGAAGTACGAAAAATTTTATAACTAACAATAAATAATAGCCCTATGAACAAAAGAGCAAATTTGTATTTTGCAGCGCTTTTAGGTGCGATGTCACCTCTTTGCACTGTTTCTGCATTGGCTGCTCAAAGCAATTCTACCATTGCTACAGCTACCCAGCAGCAAAACTCATGTACAGGTACTGTTAAAGACGCTACCGGAGAACCTATCATCGGCGCAACCATCAGAATCGAAGGTAAGACCGGTGGAACCGTAACTGACCTGGATGGTAACTTCACCCTCAGCAACATCGAAAAGGGTACCAAACTTACCATCACTTATGTGGGTTACAAATCACAGACCCTCACATGGAGCGGTAGTCCGCTCAACATCACTTTGCAGGATGATGCCAACATGCTTGAAGAGACCGTAGTCATCGGTTACGGTACAGTAAAGAAGGCTGACTTGGCAGGTTCTGTGGCAGTTTTGGACAGCAAGAATTTCAAGGACCAGCCTGTTGCACGTGTTGAGGATGCCCTCAACGGACGTATGTCTGGTGTGCAGGTAATGTCAAGCGGTGTTCCTGGTGGAGCCATGAAGATTCGTGTACGTGGTACAAGTTCCGTTAACAAGAGCAACGACCCTCTCTACGTAGTAGACGGTATCGTTCGCGAGACAGGTCTTGAGGGTATCAGCCCTGAAGATATCCAGAGCATTCAGGTATTGAAGGACGCATCTTCTACCGCCATCTATGGTGCCCGCGGTGCCAATGGTGTAGTTATGGTACAGACCAAGAGCGGTAAGGCCGGTGCTACCCAGGTAACATTCGATGCTTCCGTAGGTTTCTCTAACGCTTACCACATTCCAGAGGTAATGGGAACCAAAGAATATGCACAGGCTTTGATTGATTACAAGGGTGTATCTCAGGGTGCTATGCAGGATTATCTTGACGGCACCAAGCCAGGTATCGACTGGATGGACGAACTGCTCCGTACAGGTATCACTCAGAACTATAAGGTAGCAGTTTCTCAGGGTAATGAGAAAACTCAGACCTACTTCTCTGCCAACTATATGGACCAGAAGGGTGTTATCACAGATACCAGCTCTAAGCGATACGCTATCAAGGCTAACATGCACAACAAGATATTCGACTGGTTGGAAATGACCACCGATATCAACCTCGCTCAGACCGACAACTCAGGTGCTGATTTCCTTCAGAACCAATCTAACCCTATTTGGGTAGGTTTGAACTACTCTCCTACCATGGAGATGATGGATGCAAATGGCAATTATATTAAAGATACCAACAACAATATCCAGAACAACCCTTATGGTATTCTCCATGGTGGTGAATACGACCGAAAGCGCACGATGGTAACTGGTCACGTTGACTTGAAGTTCAACCTTCTCAAGGGCCTGACATTCACCACAACCAATGGTATCGACTATAATGATTACAAGTGGTACAATTTCACATCAAGCAAGGTGAATACCTCTGGTAACTCAATGGGCAACAACGATGCAACAGTTACCGCTTTGCAGTCAACCAACAACTTGACCTATAACAACAAGTGGGGTGAGCACTCTTTGACCGCAACAGGTGTATGGGAAGTTACCTCTAATGAGGTTCGCCGTATGGGTATGACTGGTACAGGTATTATCCACGAACAGGTGGGCTACTGGAACGTAGCAGATGCTACATCTAAGACTCCTACCAACGGCTATAGCAAGTGGACCATGCTCTCTGGTGTAGCTCGCGTAATGTACAACTATGCCGAGCGCTACATGTTGACAGGTACTCTCCGTGCCGATGGTTCCAGCCGTTTCACCAACAAGAAGTGGGGTTACTTCCCATCTATTGCAGGTGCTTGGACTGTTTCTAATGAAAAGTTCTGGGAGCCTATCAAGAATGCTGTAGAATACATGAAGATCCGCGCCAGCTATGGTGTCATCGGTAATCAGGACATCAATCCTTATTCTACCCTTGGATTGTTGAAAACTACAGATTTCTCATACGGTACAAACCAATCTTACACAGGTTACTGGGCAAATGGTCTTGCTACACCAGACTTGACATGGGAGAAGGTACACCAGTTCGACCTCGGTGTTGACTTCGGTTTCTTCGGCAACCGTCTGAACGTTAGCTTCGACTACTTCAACAAGACTACCAAGGATGCTCTCTTAGAGACATCATCTCCAGGTTACATAGGCGGTACTACATATTGGGTAAACGCAGGTGAAGTAAACAACAAGGGTATTGAGGCAACCATCAATGGTCAGATTATTCAGACTAAGGATTGGACATGGTCAACAACTCTGAATGTCAGCTACCTGAAGAACAAGGTAACCAAGATGACAGCTTCAGATTCTATTATTTACGGTCAGACTCCTTCTCCTGGTACTGTTGACCCATGTACTATCATTAAGGAAGGTGAGGCTATCGGTACATTCTACGGCTTCAAGTGGGCAGGTGTAGAAAAGAATGACAAGGGAGAGTATGTTGATATGTATTACACTGCAGACGGCAACAAGACAGCAGACCCAGACGCTTCTAAGGACCGCTTCATATTAGGTCATTCAAATCCAGACGTTACATTAGGCTGGAACAACACCATAACCTATAAGAACTGGGACTTCAACGTATTCTGCAATGCAGCATTCGGTGCTAAGCGATTGAACATGGTACGTTTCGCAATGAACTCAATGGTTGGTGCATCTATGTTCGTAACTGATAAGGATTACTTCGGCAATATTGGTATCACCATGCCAACTCCAGGTGCAGAGAACAAGACCTATGGTAACTCAGACAAGTGGCTCGAGAATGCAGACTACTTCCGCTGCGAAAATATCAGTGTTGCTTACACATTCCCACGTAGCGTAACCAAGTTGGCAGACATTCGTCTCTCACTCTCAGCTCAGAACCTCTTCACCATCACAGGCTATAAGGGTATTGACCCAGCAGGTGCTTCATTCGGCGAAAAGAATATAGACCGTGATAATGGTTTGGATATGGGTGCTTATCCTAATCCTCGTACCATCACAATGGGTGTTCGTGTAACCTTCTAATTTCAACAATCTAAAAACTGTAATAATTATGAAAACTAAGAAATTATTATATATTGGTTGTCTCATGGCAGCATCCTTGGTTACTTTCTCGTCTTGTGGCGATTTCTTGGATGAGGATCCTAAGGGACAGTTAACCCCAGAGAAGTTCTTCCTTACAGAAGCTGACCTTACTGCGAGTGTTAACGCTTTGTACGAAAGAATCAACCAGACACAGAGCTGGACCAACCCTATGTACCCACAGTGGCAGGGTGATGATATCACAGCCAACCCTGGTTCAAACAAGCAGGCTTGTGCGGCTCTTGATGCTTTTGCATCTGAGGGTGCCAACAAGGGTGTAACAGATGCATGGAATCTGCATTATTCTGTGATCAAGGCTGCTAACCTGATTGTAAATGGAGCAGGAAATGTGAATGGCTCACAGGAAAAGAAGAACGTAGCCTTTGGTAATGCCCACTATTGGCGTGCATATTCTTACTTCTATCTGGTACGTGTATTCGGTAAAATACCTATCATCACAAATACAGACATTAACCAGTTGGATGCTCAGCCTGCAGAAATTGCAGAAGTTTACGAAATGATCGTTAAGGACTTGAAGGATGCCATCAACGAACTTCCAACCAAGTACGATTATGAGCCAGCTCGCTTGTTTGATGTAGATGTTTGGGTTACCAAGCAGGCTGCACAGTCAACATTGGCTGCAGTTTATATGTCTATGGCAGGCTACCCTCTCAATAAGGGCACAGAATACTACAAGCTCGCTGCAGAGCAGGCAAAAGATGTCATTGACAACAACCATACTTATGGCTTCATCTTGAACCCAGACTGGAAGGATGTTTACTCTATGGGTAACAACTACAACAAGGAGACCTTACTCGGTATCAACAATGATGCCAAGGGTTGGTGGGATCATGACTCACAGCTTTCTTCTTGCTGCCGTTTCGAAAGCCTCGGTGATGGTGGCTGGGGTGACGCCTGGGGTGAGATTGCTTTCTGGAAGAGATATCCAGAAGGACCTCGTAAGAATGCCATCTACGCAAAAAGAATTACATTCCAGGATGGTACTGTAATCACTGCAGATTGTAATTGGTGGGATATTCCTACTGAAGATCTTTGGGTTCCTATTACAATGAAGACTGATGCTAAAGAACTCGAGAAGCAGATTAAGGGTCTGGATGAAAAAATCGAAAAAGAGAAGGATAGTGAAAAGAAGACCGTCAGAAAAGTTAACGGAAAATACGAAAAGCTCTTGTTCGAGAAGGGTAAGAAGTGTGTCAAAGAATATCACCCAATGTTCACTATCTTCACTGTAAACTGTGATGAGAAGGGTGGAATGCTCAGACAACCATACGATTGTATGAAACCTAACTATAGTGGTATGGTTAATGACCGCCGTCATAACCTCATCCGCTATTCTGAGGTGCTCCTCTGGTATGCTGAGAGTGCAGCCCGTGCAGGCCTCTCTGACTTGACAGAAGCTAAGAAATGCTTGAAGCTGGTTCGCAGCCGTGCCGTAACAGATGCTGAAAATGTGACACTTGGCGACGGAACTACCGTAAAGATCGACAACATGAGCGCTGCCCAGCTTGCTGAGGCTTGCTACATCGAACACGGATGGGAAGTTGCAGGTAACTGGGTATCTATGGTTACCCGCCGTTCAGATGAGCTCCGTATGGACGAACTCAAGAAGAACTTCGAGTATCGCGTTGCCAATGCTCCTGTAGTTATCGCTAAGGAGGGTGACAAGGAATATACCGCTCAGGAAAGCGTTACAGTTACTGGTCCTTGGTCAGAGGATAGAATTTACTGTCCATATCCAACAACCGACGGTGAGAAGAACCCAAACTTGAAGAAGTAAACTTTTTAAGTAATCAATTCATAAGAAATCAACTATTCTATGTTATATCAACACATCATGTACGAGAATAGACTAGGTTGTGTGCCCTTTCTGTCGTGAAACAGGAAGGGCACTGTTTCTTTATGAAGAATAAGAGAAATACTCTTAAGAAATCTCCCGAAATTTTTGGTAATTACGAATATTCAGCGTACCTTTGCAAGATATAACTTAATACAAAACATTATGGCTAATAATTATCAACCTTTCAACCGATCTTTGCTGGCGATGGCTGCCCTTCAAGCCTTGCCGCTATCTCTCTTCGCCCAGAATACAGGCGAAAAACCAAACATCCTGTATATCATGTGCGATGACCACGCCATACAGGCTATCAGCGCCTACGGCAGTGCCATCTCCCAACTGGCGCCTACCCCAAATATCGACCGACTTGCAGAAAGGGGAATGAAATTCAACGAGGCTTTCGTTGAAAACTCGCTTTCTACACCAAGCCGTGCCTGTCTGATGACCGGCCTCTACAGTCATCAGAACGGACAGCGCATGCTGGCAGAGGGCATCGATTCCACCAAAACCTTCTTCTCTGAAATGCTGCAGAAGGCAGGCTATGAGACGACAGTAGTGGGAAAATGGCACATGTCATGCCGCCCTAAAGGTTTCGATTTCTATCACATCCTCAACGACCAGGGACAATATTACAACCCGACCTTCGCATCAACAGACCATTACGGAGAATACAAGCAGGAAATGGGATATGCCACCGACCTCATCACAGACCATGCCATCGAATACCTCGACCAAAGAGACAGAAACAAGCCATTCTGTCTGCTGGTTCATCATAAGGCACCCCACCGTCTGTGGATGCCTAGCACCAAGTATGTTGGGAAATACGGCAAAGTAAACTTCCCGCTACCTGAAACCTTCTGGGACGACTATGCGACCCGAGGCTCGGCTGCATCCACCCAGAAGATGACTATCGGTGAATATATGGAAATGGTACGCGACCTGAAAGTGCCCGAAATGTACGACCCTTCTACACCGGAAGGCAGAGACTCGTATGCCGGACTCATGGGAGAGATGAACCGCATGACACCGCAGCAGCGCGAGGCTATTGATGCCTATTACATGCCGAGAAACAGAGAATTCCTGAGCAAGAATCTCACGGGTAAGGAACTGGTAGAATGGAAATACCAGAACTATATCCGCGACTATATGGCAGTGATTGCTTCGGTGGATGAGAGTGTAGGCCGACTCCTGACTTATCTCGATGAGCATCATCTCACGGATAATACCATCATCGTATACACCTCCGACCAGGGATTCTACATGGGCGAACACGGCTGGTTTGACAAGCGTTTCATGTATGAGGAATCATTCCATACACCGCTCATCATCAGCTATCCTAAGCATATCCAGCCTAAGAGCGAGTGCAACCAGATGGTACAGAACATCGACTTTGCTCCTACCTTCCTCGACCTGGCGGGCTTAAAGAAGCCTGCCTATATGCCGGGCACTTCGCTCCAACCATTGTTTGCCGGACAGACTGTAAGAAAATGGCGTAAGAGTCTGTATTACCATTATTATGACTACCCTAATTATCATCTGGTACGCAAGCACGATGGTGTGAGAACCGAGCGCTACAAACTGATTCATTTCTACGGCAAGGGTGGTGAAAGAGCCGTTCCAGAAAACAAGTATCAGTGCCAACCGGGAACTTCAGAAAACTGGTGTTTCGAATATCTCAAATCCATCAACTACATCACCGATGATGCCGATATTGACTACTACGAGTTGTATGATATCCAGGTTGATCCGAACGAGCTGCACAACCTCTACGGCAAGCCTGGCATGCAGAAGGTAGAAAAGGAAATGAAGAAACTCCTCGCTACCTATCGCAGGAATCTGAAGGTAGACGAGTAAAGGAACCGAACAAAATAATATTGATATGAACAAGACAATATGGCTTACAGGGGTAGGTTTGGCGTGTCTTCCTACCCTGCTCTGTGCAAAGCAGAACACCCCGCCCAACATTCTCTTCATACTGTGTGACGACATGGGATATGGCGATCTGGCTTGCTACGGCCAACCTTATATCCACACGCCTAATATAGACCGGATGGCACAGGAGGGAATGAGATTCACCCAGGCTTATGCCGGTTCTCCCGTCTCGGCTCCGTCGAGAGCTACCCTCATGACTGGTCAGCATACGGGACATACACATGTGCGTGGAAACAAGGAATACTGGAGAGGTGTGCCAATGGTAAAATATGGCAACAACGAGGAGTATTCTGTCGTAGGACAGGAACCTTACGACCCGCAGCATAAGATTCTGCCCGAAATCATGAAGGACAAAGGATACAGAACCGGTGTATTCGGGAAATGGGCTGGCGGATATGAAGGTTCAGCTTCTACTCCCGACAAGCGTGGCGTGGACGAATTCTATGGCTATATCTGCCAGTTTCAGGCTCATCTCTATTATCCTAACTTCCTGAACCGCTACAGTCGTGCAATGGGAGATACAGCGGTGGTAAGAGAGGTTATGGAACAGAACATCCAGCATCCGATGTTCGGCAAGGATTATTTCAAGCGCAAACAGTATTCTGCCCGCATCATCCACGACAAGGCACTGGAATGGATAGACAGACAGGATAAGGAACATCCTTTCGTAGGATTCCTTACCTATACCCTGCCGCATGCCGAACTAGCCCAGCCGGAAGACTCTATTCTAGAGAATTACCAGAAACAGTTCTTTACCGATAAAACCTGGGGCGGATGGGAAGATTCGAGATACAACGCTGCGGTTCATACCCATGCACAGTTTGCCGGAATGATTACCCGACTGGACCAGTATGTGGGCGAAATCTTCGCCAAGCTGAAGGAGAAGGGACTCGACAGGAATACCGTTGTCATCTTTACTTCAGATAACGGGCCGCATGAAGAAGGTGGTGCTGATCCAGAGTTCTTCGGTCGCGACGGTAAGTTGAAAGGTCTGAAGCGCCAGTGTTACGAAGGCGGCATCCGCATACCATTTATCGCCTGGTGGCCTGAGCATATCAAGGCAGGAGCGGTGAACGATACCCAGTTTGCCTTTTACGACCTGCTGCCTACTTTCTGCGATTTGGCTGGCATCAGAAACTTTGCCAAGCGTTATACCAACAGAAAGTTGGCTGGTGATGGTTTCGACGGAATCTCTATCGCTCCTACCCTTCTGGGCAAGGATGCAGAGCAGAAACATCACGATTACCTGTACTGGGAATTTCACGAAACCGACCAGATTGGCGTGAGAAAGGGCGACTGGAAACTGGTGGTAGTAAAAGGCGAGCCGCGGCTCTATAATCTGGCTTCCGATATCCACGAAGACCATAATGTGGCGGCAGAACATCCTAAGATTCTTACCGAACTCCTGGCTGCCATCAGAAAGGAGCATCGAGACAGCAAGGATTTCGAAATTACGCTGCCAAAGTTCTGATTTTCTCTCCCGGTTACAGAGAGATAGAGATTACAACTAGATTCAAGAAAAAATGATGAACGACAACATAGCAAATCCCTTTGCCAAGCCACTCTATGTAATGCTGAAGCCTGCGGGTGCCCATTGCAACCTGGCATGCAAATACTGTTATTATCTGGAGAAGAACAAGCTCTATCCCACTGCTCAGCGACATCTGATGAGCAATGAGATGCTGGAACAGTTTACCCGAGAATATATTGAGGCGCAAACCATGAACCAGGTGCTCTTCACCTGGCATGGTGGCGAGCCTCTGCTGCGCTCCATCGACTTCTACCGCAAGGCTTTATCCCTACAGCAAAAGTATGCTGGAGGCAGGCGCATCGACAACGTAATTCAGACCAACGGCACGTTGCTGACCGATGAATGGTGCGAGTTTTTCGCCCAGAACCATTGGCTGGTAGGCATCTCTATCGATGGTCCGCAGCCTGATCATGACCATTACCGGCTGACGGCTGCGGGAAAACCATCGTGGAAGAAGGTGATGCAGGGCATCAAACTGCTGAAGAAACACGGGGTAGAATGGAATGCGATGGCGGTGGTGAATGCCGATAATGCCAATCATCCGCTGGAGTTCTACCGCTTCTTCAAGGAAAACGGCTGTCAATTTCTGCAGTTCACACCTATCGTTGAGCGACTGACCCGACATGAGGATGGCCGTACCCTGGCAAGTCTTGCCGACAAGAATGAGATTCCGCTGAGCGAGGCATCAGTTGCGCCGGAGCAGTGGGGTTACTTTCTCTGTGCAATTTTCGATGAATGGGTTCGGAAGGATGTGGGCAAAATCTTCGTTGAGATTTTCGACTGCACACTGGCAAACTGGATGGGTATTTCTCCCGGCATCTGTGCTTATTCCAAGGAATGCGGTCATGCGGGAGTGATGGAGCACAATGGCGATGTTTATTCCTGCGACCACTTTGTTTTTCCGGAGTATAAGTTGGGCAATATCCGTGACCATTCGCTCATCGACATGCTTTATGGTGAGCAGCAACATGAGTTCAGCCGTCTGAAACACAGTTCTCTTCCCCGCCAGTGCAAGGAGTGTGACATGGAGTTTGCCTGTCATGGAGAATGCCCAAAGAACCGCTTCATGAAAGATAAGTATGGCGATTCCGGTCTCAACTATCTCTGTCCGGGTTATTACCATTATTATCAGCATGTAGCGCCCTACATGGATTACATGAAGCAGGAACTCATGTCGCAGCGCCCACCTTCGAACATCATGAAAGTTGTACACTAAGCATGACTGATTCTAAAAAAACAGCAAAATACTTGGAAAAAAGTCAGAAATATCGTACCTTTGCAGGCAAAAAGCAATTTTACGAATATGAAAAGAATCAAAATGCCACTATTGGCAAGAATCATCATTGCCATCCTGTTGGGTGTAATCTTCGGCAATTTCTTCAATGAAGCTGCCGTCAGAGCGTTTCTCACCTTCAACGGCATCTTCAGCCAGTTTCTGGGCTTTATGATACCGCTCATCATCATCGGTCTCGTAACACCAGCCATTGCCGACATCGGTCATGGTGCCGGAAAGCTCCTCCTTGCCACTGTGGGCATCGCCTTTGCCGACACCATCCTGGCGGGTCTGCTTGCCTATGGTACAGGTTCGGCACTCTTTCCACACATGATAGCCAATTCTGCCCATGTGGCAGTAGATAAGGCTGAAGAACTCAAACCCTTCTTCGAAATCAAGATACCTGCCATGGTAGATGTGATGAGCGCCCTCGTTTTCTCGTTCATTGCCGGACTGGGCATTGCCCACAAAGGCAGCCGCACCATGCAGAACGTTTTTCAGGAATTCAAGGAAATCGTATCAGGTGTCATTGCCAAAGTCATCATTCCCCTACTGCCCCTTTATATCTTCGGCATCTTCCTGGGCATGACTTTCTCCGGCGAAGCCTACCACATTCTGCTGGTCTTCGCACAGATTATCCTCGTGATTCTCGTGCTCCATATCGTCATCTTACTTTACGAATATCTGTTGGCTGGCGGCTTGTCCCACAAGAATCCTTTTAAGCTGTTGCTCAACATGTTGCCAGCCTACTTCACGGCACTTGGCACATCATCATCGGCAGCCACCATTCCTGTAACACTGAAGCAGACCTTGAAAAACGGCGTCACCGATGGCATTGCCGGATTCACCATTCCGCTCTGTGCCACCATCCATCTCTCGGGATCAATGATGAAGATTACCTGTTGTGCGCTCACCATCTGTCTCATCAATGGTATGCCTTGCAATCTCCCCCTCTTTCTCAACTTCATCTTCGTGCTCGCCATCTGCATGGTAGCAGCTCCGGGAGTTCCGGGAGGAGCCGTCATGGCAGCGCTAGGTCCGCTAGCCTCAGTTTTAGGTTTCAATGCTGATATGCAAGCACTTATGATAGCCCTCTATATTGCGATGGACAGTTTCGGCACCGCCTGCAATGTAACCGGCGATGGCGCCATTGCTATAGTCGTGGATAAGATATTCAGAAAGGATAAATAAAAAATAAAAGAGGGTGCGTCACAGACTTATGACGCACCCTCATCTTTATATAAATCTCTCTCTATTTCTAAAGTGATTCACATATATATTATGTATATCGTATGTTCTATTCTTACTTGCTCAAGCTAACAGAATGGCTCATGTTAGTCATTTCTGGAATTGAGTTTACTACGTGTTTCAAGAACATGCCCATGCAAAGAACCATACCTGAAAACATAACTGCGGCGAAAGCCATTGTAAAAATAGTCATCATAATTATTAACCTTTTTAAAATTTATTATTTGTTATTCCTTAAACACGAGTGCAAAGTTAACACTTTTTTATCGAATAACGGCATTTTTTGCCGAGAAATATCATTGCAATATGTTTTTCTTGATATGGGTCAACCACTTGTTTTTAGCCTTGAAAATGACATTTTGCTATCAGATATATTGTTTTTGTGGCAATAATTTATATATATCATTTTTCTCGCTTTGTTATGTGTGTAACAAGATAGGGCTTCCTGTCAGATGATAAGAAGTCAGAATCGAAGTGAAAGCCAATCATCGAGCTTCACGTTCTGAAAGGTATGGATGCCCAGTTTCTCGGCAGCCTCACAGTTTTCCTGCAGATCATCGATGAAGAGAGTTTCATCGGGATTGATGTTCGCCAGCCTGATTACCTCCTCATAGATGTGGGCATCAGGAACACTAAAGTTTTAGAACTTAATCCAGGTCAGCTTCTTCCAAATTCCCTCGAAAGGACCATGGGAGTGATACTTGAGCCAGAGGTTGGAGAAGAGGCATTGTACTACCACCATGGCAATACCCACAAAAAAGGCGTAGGTGATGCCAAGCTTTGTCTGGAGATTGAAACCATAATAGGCAAACAGTCCGCAACCGATGATAGACTGGAGGAAATAGTTGGTCAGACTCATCTTACCAAACTGGCGCAGGAACGACAATCCCTTTCTGAACCATTCCTTTCCGTACCACAACAAAACGAATCCTGATACTACAAACGAGAGGATGAAGAAGTTGTAGATAGGATAAAGCCAATTGTTCCATGTTTCCAAATGGCGCACATCAGCTATGCCTCCCACAATCAATACCAGGATGGAAACCGCCAGCACCTTCTTCCACAAAGCCAGGTTGTTGTTCTCATTGTAGAACCAACGCTTTCTACCCACCAGCATTCCGAGTACGAAAAGGCAGATAGTCTGCGTATGTCTTCCCTTCATCAGGCACCAGTAATAGGTAGCCACCTGTCCGTATCGCAGGTTACTGTAGGCATTCTCCAGGAAGGTGCCGTGCTGATGACCATTATACATATTTCCATACACCTCACTCAATGCCGATGTATCCACCTGCCATCCCGAAATGAGGGAGTAGATTTCTACCGGTTGGATAAAGAGGAAGGCAACCACCCACCAGAGCCATTTGGTAGGAAGATAACTCAATGGGATGAGAACCAGACCATAGATGGCATAGGAGAAGAGGATGTCGCCATCGAAGAAGGCGGTGTTCACGATACCGAGCATTGCCAGGAGGAACATTCGCCAGGCGAATCTTCCAGAAAAGCAATTTCCCCGCTGCTGCTGGTTGTCGTTCATGATGAAGAAGCTCAATCCGAAGAGCAGGGCAAAGATGCCATACATCTTTCCCGACAGCAGCAAAGCCAGCACATCTGCCATCCAATCATCACACCCCAGCGTGTAAGCATGCGCTATGCTTCCATCGTACATATTGAAATGCTCCACAGAGTGATAGAGAATAATACCTGCTACGGCCAATCCTCTCAAGGCATCAGCCACGTCAATACGACTGTTTTTCAGTCCTAATGTCTTGTAAAAATTCATTTTGATATTATTTGTTAGTTATTATGAGTTGGCAAAGGTATAACATTTTATTGGAAAAAGCGAATAAATCAGCCTTTTGTACTTCCCTGAAAAAGGTTGTCACTTAGGAACAAACAGAAGTGACAATGAAACGTAAGACAAGAATTGAACGT
>ENA-OWOF01000505-OWOF01000505.1-gut-metagenome-genome-assembly--contig:-NODE-505-length-13481-cov-12.697628_pt1 | contig 13481 bp, 8 predicted proteins | sample MGYA00248255_ERZ651790 | MGnify/ENA primary metagenome ERZ651790 (study PRJEB26908, sample SAMEA4031711) | gut metagenome | biome: gut; feature: normal infant; material: stool | place: China | collected 2015...
GAAAAATCCAAGCTGGCAGAGCAGGCTGATGTGGACCGTCTGGAGGGACACAGCCTTGCCGCATTTTTCTATCAGGTCATCGGAAAGATGGATGAAAAGCTGGACAAAGAACGGCAGGAAGCCTATGCAGCCCGTGTCAAGTACGATGCGGCTCTCCATGACCTTTCTTCCGTTGATGCTGATTTAGCACAAATTCAAAATAGGTTGGCACGGCTGTCCGATTGCGAAAGGCAGTATCAAGCTGCTCTTTCCGAAAAAATCAAAAGCATCAAAGCATCTGCCCACCCTGCCGCACAGCAGGTTGCGGAAAGCGAAAGCCGTATTGCCGCGCTGAAAGTCCAAAAACGGGAGCTGCTGGAAGCTATCAACGCCGGAAAGACCGCCCTGCATACGGTCAATGAAGTTCTGGAAACCCTCGACAATGCCGAGGGCTGGAGTACATGGGACGTAATGGGCGGCGGTTTGATGGCCGATCTTGCCAAGTATGAGGAACTGGACGATGCACAGGAACAAATCGAACAGCTCCAAGTGGAACTGCGGCGGTTCAAAACTGAACTTTCCGATGTTGAAATCACCGCAGACCTTCAGGTTACGGTGGACAGCTTTTTGAAATTTGCGGATTTCTTCTTTGACGGCCTCTTTGCAGACTGGGCAGTTCTGGATCACATCAATCAGGCACAGAGCAGGGTGGAAAACACCAAGGGTCAAATCAAGCGAGTCCTCGCACTTCTGAAAAAGATGCGCGAAGATATTGACGTCCAAATCGCTGACGAAAAAGAAAAACAGGAGCAGCTTGCGGTGGAAACCGAACTGTAGGTTTGGAGTGTCTGTGTATGAAACGAAAATTCCCAAAGATTTTGGATGTCGCTATTCATTCCATAAATCTTATTCTTATCAATTATGCGCTATCGAATATGATGGCTTTTTTTCGGAGCAGCCTCCTTTACATTTTGTTTTTCACCTCTGAAATGTGGGTCTTTGTCCAATACCGAAAAAATATTGAAGAATTGAGCGACAGTAAAGCTCTTGCAAATCTTCTGCTGATAATCTGTGTTGCTATCGAAATCGGGCTTTTGTATTTCTTTGGGATTGTTTCTGGCGAACTGATTCCATTTAAGATCAAGTGGTGAAATCAAATCTTTTAGTGTACTATTGATTAGGAGACGCTGATATGAAATGTCCTATTTGTGGAGAAGAAATGCTTGCGGGAGGATTGATTTCCGCTGGTATCTCAGTTGGGTGGGTTCCAAAAGACGAGTTTGATAAAAAAGGACTTAGAAGAATTTCCTATCAGGAATGGCACAGTATTGGCAATTCCAGCATTTTATTAGGACAGACAAAGATACCAAACGCTTTTCTATGCAAAAAATACAATAAAGTCATTGGCGTGTTTGATGTTCGCAAAACATTTTCTCATTATGAAGCTGTAACTTTATAGATTAAGGAGATGAATTCTCATGAGTTATGGATGGGCAACTGTTTTCACTTTAGCGGCATGGTTTGCAGGGCTTGTGATTGATGTAAATGTGCGGGTCGGCGACCTCGGTTTACGAACCGTGCTTCCCGTCATCGTGATGGGGTGCTGCGTTATGAAGTACATAAAGGACAATAGCAAATAATCTTATCTCAATACACTTTCCAGCGGGCAACCCCAAAATGGTTGCCCGCTATTTTTATACCCTAAAATCTAAAAAAGGAGGCAAAAATGCCAAGCAAAACCGAAGAATATCTCGCCCTTGCCCAGCGCACGGCCAACGGCCTGACCCGGTATTGGGAAAGCTGGACGGACTACCTGACCACCGCATCCCGGCTGTACAAGTACCCTTTTGCCGACCAGCTCATGATCTACGCCCAGCGCCCGGATGCCACCGCCTGCGCCGACTTCGACATCTGGAACAATCGGATGAACCGCTATGTGCGCCGAGGTGCCAAGGGCATCGCTCTGCTGGACGAATCCAGCGGCTTCCCCCGGCTGCACTACGTCTTTGACGTAAGCGACACCGGGGTGCGCCGCAATTCCCGTGACCCGGAGGTGTGGCAGCTCGGTCCCGATTTGGTGCAGCCGGTTTCAGAAATGCTCGCCGCCACCTACGGCATCAGCGGAGAACGTGTCAGCCAGCAGCTTGCAGATGTTGCCGGGAAACTGGTGGCGGATTACTGGGACAACAACGGCGGGGACATTCGTGCCATCGTTGACGGTTCGCTCTTGATGGATTATGATGAAGCCGGGGTGGAGATGCAGTTCAAGTCTGCCGCCGCCATCAGCGTCACCTACACGCTGCTGGAACGCTGCGGCATTGAGCCTGCCGGGTGGTTCGACAAGGACGATTTTCAGGCAATCTACAATTTTTCCACCCCGGATAGTGTCTACGCCCTCGGCGCAGCCGTCAGCGACATGAGCCGGGAGGTGCTGCGTAACATCGAGCGCACCGTAAAAACAACCATTCGCCGCCGCAATGCAGAAAGGAGCCAATATGAATACGAACAGCAGGAACGTGACTTACTCGACCGTCGGGGACTACCAGCTCCCGAACCTAACCCTGAACCAGCCCCGGAAGCCGCTGGGCAAGTACGGCAGGCTGCGCCGGACGTACCTGATGCAGTATCGCCCGGTACTGTACAATTCGATGCTCCTGAACGGGACGCTGTACCCGCATCTGATGGAACTGGAGCAGACAGCAGAGAGCCGGATGCAGCAGACCATGGAGCAGCTTCTGAAGCAGGACCCAGCCCCGGACAAAGCGCAGAACCAACTGATGTGGGTGCAGCACATGAACAGTCTGAAAGCGCAGGCAGAGGAACTGGTGATGACGGAGCTGATCTACAGCTAAGTTTTCTGGATGCGAACATCCCCACCGAAGCCCAGCAAATTGAGAAGATCGACCAAGCGGAGAGCGAAAAAACGCCCTCCGCTTTTGTTTTGTCGCAGGCTGAAATTGAGAACGAGCTGCGGCGGCATGGTTCAGGGTTTACAGGCGGCAAACAGCGCATTATTGCGCTGTACCAGACCCAGCCTGACCGCAAACTCTGTGCCAAAGCACTGGCAAAGGAGTACGGCATCGGTGGGCACTCCCACGATTATCTGGATGGCAGTCGAGGCTTCGTCAACCACGACTGGAAGGGTCTGGAATTTGTTCATTATCCCGACCACCAGAAAATCACCCTGAAATGGGCGCAGGTGGAAAAGTATATCGACCTTATGATTCAGTCCGACCGCTATCTGACAGATGAGGAAAAGGAACAGCGTGCTACCAGACAGGAAGCATCCAACTACAATGTCGGGGATGAAGTTGTGGTAGACCTGCCCACCAGAACGATTGAAGGTACCATCGGCTATGTTGGCGAAACCGATGTGCGCATCGACACCAGTGCGCACGGGCAGTCTTGGGACAATGAGGTTATTAACAAGCAGCAGTTTGAGCAGGGGCTGCGACAGAGTGCGACTGCTCAGCGTGTGGATAAAATGCTGGCGCAGGCAGAAGCCATCGCCAAGGAATCCGAAGTGCCTGAATACGAACGTTTCTCTGTCCGAAAAGTCGTTGACGGTAAAATGCCGCTTTTTGCTATCTGGGATGATCTTTATGATGACTACTATGAAACCAATCACGCCGTTCCACAGTTTTCTAACGAGAAGCAGGCAGAATCTTATCTGGAAAATCTGAAAAAAGAAGTTGCAGACAGAGAAGCCGCCGAGTGGCTCAAAGTCGAACACGCAAAATTTTTAGCAGACAAGGACGAGCCGGAGCCGTCTGACGAAGAACTGGACGAACTGCCCATCTCTGCTGTAATGGACGGAGAGGTGCAGACCTTCCCGGATGCCGCTGCCTTGGATGAAGCCTTGAACGCTGCGCCTGCCGGGAACTTCCGCATCACAGACGACCATTTGGGCGAGGGCGGTGCAAAGCAGAAATATGCCCGGAACATCGAAGCCATCCGAACTCTGTTTCGTTTGGAGGAGGAGCACCGGGGTGCCACCGCCGAGGAACAGCAGGTGCTTTCACAGTATGTGGGCTGGGGCGGTCTGGCAGACGCTTTTGACCCCGGCAAAGATAGTTGGGCAAAGGAATACGCCGAACTGAAAGGGCTGCTCTCCGAGGACGAGTATGCCGCCGCACGTTCCAGCACCCTGAACGCCCACTACACCAGCCCCACCGTGATCCGTGGTATCTACGATGCGGTGGAGCGCATGGGTTTCCGCAGCGGTAACATTCTGGAACCTAGTATGGGCGTGGGCAACTTCTTCGGTATGCTGCCGGACACCATGCAGGACAGCCGTCTGTACGGCGTAGAGCTGGATTCCATCACCGGGCGCATCGCCAAAAAGCTGTACCCGCAGGCCGACATTACCGTGGCGGGCTTTGAGACCACAGACCGCCGTGATTTCTACGATCTGGCGGTGGGCAACGTGCCCTTCGGCAACTACAAGGTCAACGACAAGGCGTACAACAAGTTGGGATTCAGCATCCACAACTACTTTTTCGCCAAGGCCATTGACCAAGTGCGTCCGGGCGGCGTGGTGGCGTTCGTCACCAGCCGCTACACCATGGATAGCAAGGACAGCACCGCCCGCAAGCACATGGCAGAGCGTGTTGACCTGTTGGGAGCTATCCGTCTGCCGAATAATGCGTTCAAGGCAAACGCAGGCACGGATGTTGTGAGTGACATTATCTTTTTGCAGAAGCGTGACCGCCCTGCGGACATCGAACCTGCATGGGTGCAGCTTGGCAAGACCGAGGACGGCTTTGCCATCAACCAGTATTTCGTGGACCACCCGGAGATGATTCTGGGCGAACTGACCACCGAAAGCACCCAATACGGACGGGAGGAACTGACGGTTGCCCCCATCGAGGGCGCAGTGCTGGCCGACCAGCTTGCCGAAGCGGTACAGCATATTGAGGGCCAGTATGTTGAAGTCGAGGTGGAAACACCGGATGTTGCGGATGCAGAAGTCGAGCGCAAGACGCTCCCCGCTGACCCAGATGTAAAGAATTTCTCCTATGCCGTGGTGGACGGTGAGGTGTACTACCGAGAAAATTCGATTATGACGCAGGTGGAGTTGTCCGATAATGCCAAAGGCCGTGTAGCTGGTATGGTGGAGTTGCGGCAAATCGTCAACGAACTGATTGACCAGCAGTTGGACTTCCCGGACGAGGATATTAAGGCATCGCAAGCAAAATTGAACGCCGCCTACGATGCCTTTACCGCAAAATACGGGCTGATCAACGACAAGAAAAATGCCCGCCTGTTCGATGATGACAGTTCCTACTATCTGCTCTGCTCTTTGGAAAATCTCGATGAGAATAAACAGCTCAAAAGCAAGGCGGATATGTTCACCAAGCGAACGATTCGCCCGGAGCGCACCGTCACCAGCGTGGACACCCCCAGCGAAGCACTGGCAGTGTCCATTGGAGAACATGGCCGTGTTGATCTGCCCTATATGGCGGAACTTCTCGGCTCTCCCGGCGATTATGAGCGTATTACCACAGAGCTGCAAGGCGTGATTTTCAAAGACCCTTCTGCGGATGCAGATGAGCCGGAAGCAGGCTGGCAGACTGCGGACGAGTATCTTTCCGGCAATGTGCGGAATAAACTGCGCATGGCTCAGCTTGCCGCTGAAAGCCACCCGGAGTTCAAGATCAATGTGGAGGCTTTGACCAAAGCGCAGCCGAAGGACCTTGAAGCATCAGAAATCGACATCCGACTGGGTGCCACATGGCTGAATCCCGCCATTGTGCAGCAGTTTATGATGGAGACTTTTCAGCCGCCCTACCGCATCCGCTATAACAACCTGATCCAAGTCCGCTACTCTCCATTTACGTCCGAATGGCGCATCGGCAACAAATCTGCCGCCGGAATGTATGATATCATGTCCACCGAAACCTACGGCACCCACCGGGCCAACGCCTACAAGATTTTGGAGGACACCTTGAATTTGCGGGACTGCCGCATTTATGATACCATTGAGGAGGACGGTAAAGAGCGGCGTGTCCTGAACCAGAAGGAGACGATGCTTGCCCAGCAGAAGCAGCAGGCCATCAAGGATACCTTTGCAGGCTGGGTTTGGCAAGACCCGCAGCGGCGGAATCTGCTGGTGAAGCAGTATAACGAGTTGTTCAATAGTACCCGGCCCCGCGAGTATGACGGAAGCCATATCCATTTTGTCGGTATGAACCCGGAGATCAATCTGCAGGAACATCAGCGCAATGCAGTTGCTCATGTGCTTTATGGTGGGAACACCCTGCTCGCCCACGAGGTGGGTGCCGGCAAAAGTTTTGAGATGGCAGCTTCGGCAATGGAATCTAAGCGTTTGGGCCTGTGTCAGAAAAGCCTGTTCGTGGTACCCAACCATCTGACCGAGCAGTGGGCCAGCGAGTTCCTGCGGCTATACCCCAATGCAAAGCTGCTCGTTACCAGCAAGAAAGACTTTGAACCCGCCAATCGAAAGCGTTTTTGCGCCCGCATCGCAACCGGCGACTACGATGCCGTCATTATCGGCCACTCGCAGTTTGAGAAAATCCCTCTTTCTGCGGAACGGCAGGCACGGATCATCGAAGATCAGATCGAGGAAATCGAAAAAGCCATTGCAGAGGCCAAAGAACAGTCCGGTGAGCATTTTACCGTGAAACAGATGGAAAAGACACGGAAAACACTGGAGGTGAAACTGAAAAAGCTACAGTCCACCGACCGCAAGGATGATGTGGTCACATTTGAACAATTAGGCGTAGATAGGTTATTTGTGGACGAGAGCCAGAACTACAAGAACCTATATCTTTACACCAAGATGCGCAATGTTGCTGGCCTTTCTACCTCCGAAGCACAGAAGTCCAGCGATATGTTCGGCAAGTGTCGTTATCTGGATGAAGTGACTGGCGGGCGCGGCGTGATTTTCGCAACGGGAACGCCCATCAGCAACTCCATGACGGAAATGTACACACTGATGCGCTATTTGCAGTACAGCACTCTCCAGCAGAAACAACTGACCCACTTTGATGCATGGGCTTCTACGTTTGGCGAGACCACCACGGCCATTGAGCTTGCGCCGGAAGGAACCGGCTACCGTGCGCGCACACGTTTTGCCAAGTTCTTTAATCTGCCGGAGCTGATGAATATGTTCAAGGAGGCAGCGGACATCAAGACTTCCGACCAGTTGCATCTGCCTGTTCCGGAAGCCAAGTTTGAAACTGTCGTGGTCAAACCCTCGGAAATCCAGCAGGACATGGTGAAATCCCTGAGCGAACGTGCTGCTGAGGTGCATAGCGGTGCGGTTGACCCCTCGGTGGACAATATGCTGAAGATCACCTCGGACGGACGTAAAACCGGCCTTGACCAGCGGCTGATGAATCCGCTCACCCCGGATGACCCGGACAGCAAGCTGAATGCCTGCGTCGACAATGTTCTGCGTATCTGGAACGAAACCAAAGAGGATAATCTGACGCAGCTGATTTTCTGCGATATGTCCACGCCCAAGGGAGACGGCTCGTTCAATGTCTACGATGATATTCGCACAAAGCTGCTTGCCGCCGGGGTGCCGGAATCGGAGGTCGAGTTCATCCACAACGCTGATACTGAAGGTAAGAAAGCGGATTTGTTCTCCAAAGTCCGCAGCGGCAAGGTGCGTGTCCTGCTGGGCAGCACTGCAAAGATGGGCGCAGGCACCAATGTCCAGACCCTGCTGGTGGCCGTGCATCATCTGGATGTAGGCTGGCGACCGTCCGATATGACCCAACGCAACGGCCGAATCATCCGTCAGGGCAACAAAAACAAACAAGTTTACGTCTATAATTACGTCACGGAGGGGACATTCGACGCCTACCTCTGGCAAACGCTGGAAAACAAGCAGAAGTTTATTTCGCAGATCATGACGAGCAAATCTCCGATGCGCTCCTGTGATGATGTGGATGAGCAGGCTCTTTCGTATGCCGAGGTCAAGGCCCTATGCGCAGGCGACCCGCGCATCCGGGAAAAGATGGATCTGGATGTGCAGGTAGCAAAGCTCAAGGTGCTGCGCTCGGATTACCAGAACCAGAAATATCGTCTGGAAGATAAGCTGCTCAAGCATTACCCGGAGGAAATTCAGAAAGCGAAGAACCGTATTGCGGCTCTGAAAAACGATGCCCAAATCGCAGACGCACACCCGCAGGATAAGGAGAACTTCTGCGGCATGACGATCAAGGGCATGGTGTTCGATGAGAAAAAAGCCGCTGGTGAGCGGCTGATGCTCGCCTGCAAGGAGATGCCGAATGCGGATATGATGCTGCTGGGCACCTATCGCGGCTTTGAGCTGAACATTCGCTTTGACAGTTTCAAGAATGAGCATCAAATCGTTCTCCGCGGCGAGCTGAGTTATCCGGTACCGCTGGGCGATGACCCTCGCGGCAACATCGTCCGTCTGGACAATGCCATCGGCAATTTTGCCGACCGCATTGCCGATGCTGATGCCGCACTGGATTCTCTGGAACAGCAGAAGCAGGCCGCAGAGGTTGAAATCGCCAAGCCGTTTGCGCAGGAGGAAGAACTGCAAACCAAATCTGCCCGCCTTGCAGAATTGGATGCGCTGTTGAACATGGAGCATCAGTCCAGCCGGACAGAACCCGAAGCGGAAGAAAAGCCGGATGCCCGCCCCTCTGTGCTGGCAGCTCTGGAAGAAAAGGCTGATAAAGTGGAGCCTGTCCGACCATTCAAATCTTACTTGGATAAGGATGGTGATGCCCGGTGACGGAGCACCGTGACCAGCAGATCCATTTTCGTGTCAGCAAAGTCGAACTGGAACGCATTCGTCAGAAGATGGAAAGTTGCGGTATTTTGAGCATTGGCTCTTATCTGCGAAAAATGGCTCTGGATGGTTACTGCCTGAATCTTGATTTACCACAGCTGCGTCGGATGGCGTACCTTCTTCAGAATTGCAGCAACAACCTGAATCAGGTGGCGAAACGGGCCAGTGAAAGCGGGCAGCTCTATGCCGCCGATTTAGAGGACTTGCGTAGTCGGTTGGATGAGCTGATAGCTATTGGCAAGCAACTTCTCGCCAAACTCACCGAACTCTAAAAAATTTCCCGCAGTAGGAGGCTGCGGGTTTACATAACGGTTGACACCCTTGCAAGGCAAGGGGCGATACCTTTATAATAGGGGCGAAAAAGAAAGGCTGGTGTTTGATATGAGGTTTTTATTCAAGATGATGCTTGCCCCGATCTCTCTGTTCGTGGCTTTTCTGGCTCTGATGGCAAAGTGGCTGCTTACTCTGTCCAGCTATGTTGTCGCGCCGTTGATGCTGTATATCTTTGGCTGCGGCATCTACACCGTCTACCGCCAGACTTGGGATCAATTTCTGATTCTGCTGGTTGCCGAATTTCTCTGCTTTGTCCTTTTTGTCGGCGCAACTGCAATGGTGGAGGGCGTTGAGAAATTCAGCGGTTGGCTCCGGGACCTGATTTGATTTTGAATCTTCTTGCCGCCTTCGGGCGGCTTTTTCATTTAGGAGGTGATCTGCTCTGGCTGCTACTCGTCTGATCGCACTGCATCAGCACAAAGGAAAATCTATCGCCGCCTGCCTGAAAGACCGCACTGATTATGCGCAGAATCCCGACAAGACTGAAAAAGGCGAACTTGTCAGCAGCTATCAATGCAGCCCGCTTACTGTGGACGAGGAGTTCATGCTCACAAAAAAGCTGTACGAGCAGGCCACCGGGCGCAGCCAAAAAAGTAACATTATCGCCTATCAGATACGGCAATCTTTCCGACCTGGTGAAATTACGGCTGAAGAAGCAAACCGCATCGGTTATGAGTTGGCCTCCCGGTTTCTGAAAGGCAAACACGCTTTTATCGTTGCAACGCATACCGATCGGGAACACATTCACAATCACATTATCTATAACTCGACCACTCTGGACGGCACAAGAAAATTCCGGGATTTTTTCTTTTCCGGTCTGGCAGTGCAGCGGTTGAGCGACCTGATTTGTCTGGAGCATCAGCTGTCAGTCATTGAAAAGAAGCCTTACCGGGAACGGCAGAAGCGCATCACTTACCCACCAAAGGAGAGCAACCGCGACCGGCTGTGCAGTGTAATCGACGAGATTTTGCAGCAGAAGCCCACCGACTACGAAGATTTTCTGCAAAAGCTGGAACAGCAGGGCTATGAAATCAAACGCGGCAAATACACTTCCGTTAAAGGCGCACGGCAGAAACGCTTTATCCGGTTAAAGACACTGGGTGCCGGGTACAGCGAGGATGAAATCAAAGCAGTCATTGCCGGAAAAGCCGAACACCGCCCACATCAGAAGCAACCTCCCAAAGAGCAGCCGTTCCAGTTGCTGGTTGACATTCAAGCAAAACTTGCCGAGGGCAAAGGTGGCGGCTACGAACGCTGGGCGAAGAAGTACAACTTGAAAGAGATGTCCAAAACGCTGATTTTTTTGCAGGAGCAGAAAATCGGCAGTGCGGATGACCTGAAAGAGCGTGCTGATGCTGCACTTTCTCGCTATCACAAACTGGGCGATTCCATCAAGGCCGCCGAGAAGCGTATGGCAGAAATCGCCGTCCTCCGGGCGCACATCGTCAACTATGCCAAGACCCGGCCTGTATACGATGCTTACCGCAAATCCGGGTACAGCTCCAAATTTTTGGAAGCGCACCGGGAAGAAGTCACGCTGCATAAGACGGCGAAAGCCGCTTTCAATGAATCCGGCCTGAAAAAGCTGCCCAAAGTGAAAGACCTGAATGCAGAGTATTCGGCTTTGCTCACCAAGAAAAAAGCACTCTACCCAGAGTACCGAAAGACACGGGATGAGATGCAGGAAATCGTAAAAGCACAGAAGAATGTGGAACTGTTCTTTGCGGAGGAAAAGGACTCCAAGCAAGTCGAGCAGATCCGATAAAACAGTCCCTGAGAACTTTGCCGCTTATCCGGCAGGGTTCTCAGGGTCTTTTTTGCTTATTGCTCAGTCTGTACTTGGAACGGCTTTTCCGGCAGTTTCAATTTGTTTGGCAACCATATTTTCCAATTCCCCCGTAATCGTTGCACAATTTGCAACACGATAATTCCAGAAGTAAGAAACGCCTTCACACTCCTCAACGGACAAATCGCTGTTGACCAAAAGCAGTCGGTCGGAGGTTACTTTCAGCTTTTCGCACAGAGCAGCATATTTTCCATAATCAATGCTTCGGCTGGACGATTTGGCTTCCACCCAGAAGAATTTTCCGTTGATGGAAAACGCAACATCCAGTTCATGCGTGCTCCCTGCGGATGCCGCTTCTGAAAGAATCACATTGGAGCAAAGCGAAACTTCTGCGCCCTGCTCCTCCTGATAGCGATTCAAAATCTGCTGAACCTGATGCTCCACAAAAAGTTCCAGCCACTTCCCGCTCAGGAAATGCCGGACAGTCTCATTTTGCGCAAGCTCATAGACGATATTCTGCGGATAGATCACAATGGATGCAAAAAGTCCCATTTTATCCCACGTCTGAGCGATTTCCGAAAGTGTGGCAAACGAATTCTTGGAAGTACCCTTTGGGATACGAAACGAAAAAGAGCCGTCACTCTGCATATGTGTCCGAATAAACTGCAAGAAATCCACCACTACCGGGTCGCAAAGAGCTTCGCCTGTTTTCCATGCCATCCGCTGAACGGCAATCGGCGGAAGTTTTTTCGGTACGACCTGCTGAACGATTCTATACCCACAGCGTTCCAGATGCTCCAATGCGGTCAAAGGCTTCGGAGGGATTTTTTCTTTAACTTCGGACTTTTCTGCACCGGATGTATTCTCAGTCAGATAGTTAAACTTCCATCCGTATTCCCAAGCAGGCGAACGGGTCAACACACCAACTGCATGAAATCCGCTGTCCGGTTCCTCCATCGGAAATGTGATTTTGTTCTTTTGGATATTGATTTGGAGCGTTTTATTTTTCAGCGCTATCTGATAAGCGTCAAGAAGGAATTCCTTTCCCTTATATGTCAGCTCACTGGAACTATTTGCAGAAAGGCCAGCATTTTTTGCCAAAGAGAGAAGCAGACAGGTCGCTTTGGGCAGCTCAAGGATATGCTCCATCTGCGCAGTGTCCGGAATCACTTCCGCATTTGCGTTATCGGGCTGCGGCAATTCGTCTGCCGGAGTCTCCTTTGCTGGTGCAGAAACTTCGGGTGTCATTTTTGAAGCAGCCTCAGATTTTCCAGACTTGGGCAAAGGTTTCGGCTCCGTATAGACCTCAGCAATAAATAATTCATAGGAATCGATGCACGAAAGTTTTCCTGCCGCTGCAAGTCCCACATAAATCGCAGCCGCCCGTGAGGAATCGCCATAATACTTTTTAGAATCCGCTGCGGCAGCAATATCAGAAAAAGCATTATATCTGCTCAGCGGCTCCGCCTTTTCCGGGAACTGCTTCAACGCACGGCAGTAGAGCCACTCAAAGAACGAATCCATGTACGGCTCTGTCGGATACTCGTTTCCTTCCAGAGAGTAACGTAGCAGCTCTCCACTGGTTCGCAGCCGAGTGTCCTTATGGACTTTGGGTGGCTCACAGGTCAGAAGGTCAGCGAATGGCCCACCATGTTCAAACACTTTGGTGGCTTCAAAAACCGTGCTGATGGGTACATCCTGCGCAACAGAATCCAGATGCAGCAAAAGCCGCAGAGAAGAAACAGCTTCACCCTCCGGCTGAACGGATGCAGAGCTGACTTCCAGAATCGAAACATCAGGGTCTGTTGTATGGACGGCATCATGGACGGCACGGATATTCTGCCGCTTGCTGCCTTTTATCCATGTGAATGTCACCGGCTGTTCTCTGCAATAGGGATAGCCGGATATGGGAAAACAAATGGTTCGTGTTGCCATGAACACCTCCAACTTTTTAGGACAAACAAGTTTATGTAAATCAAGTATAGCACAATCCCGGATGTGCTGCATAGCACTATTTTCTGCTTCCGGGAATCCATCTGTGCAAAAAGTGCCGATACCACAGGCATCGGCACTCAGATTAAAAAGCATTTTTCAAAAATGTGCAGCCTGCATCCACTGGATGCAGAACACAAGGGGTTTGGGCACAGCCCAACAAGCATTTTGAATTTGATTTTTAGAAATCGGATTCAAAAATTGCAAGTTGGTACCAGCTTGCACTGCTTGCCACAACAATGCGTCCTTTTTGTCCGCAATTTGTAATTTTCAGATTGGAGAAAAACGCCATGGCAAAGACGAAGGCTGAAGAAAAAGCTCTCAACCTTGATTAGATTTTGTTTAACTGCCGGGATTATCTGCGCGCTGCGCGCAACTCCGGCTCGTTCTTTGAAAAGCGTGATATCCCCCGCAGTACAGCCCCGAAGTTCTCAAAAAGGTCATGGAACAGGTAGAGAACTTTGAGGAGAACAATTAAGCATTTTCTCGTTTTAACGTGGGATTAGATTGCTGTAGACCTTAATGATCTATGATTACTCTCATCAATTCGTTTTCACATAGAAGGGTTACTTCCTTCGATGACTCCGATGTAAACAT
>ENA-OWOF01000515-OWOF01000515.1-gut-metagenome-genome-assembly--contig:-NODE-515-length-13255-cov-4.388906_pt1 | contig 13255 bp, 7 predicted proteins | sample MGYA00248255_ERZ651790 | MGnify/ENA primary metagenome ERZ651790 (study PRJEB26908, sample SAMEA4031711) | gut metagenome | biome: gut; feature: normal infant; material: stool | place: China | collected 2015 ...
TATCAACTTTGCTCATTACACGAACTTAAAGGGGGAAGCGCTAAGGCTCTACCACCAAAAGAGTGTCGATAGAGATTCTGTGTAGACAAATATTTAGTTATTGGCGTCCAGCATTGAAAGAATGATCCCTGCCGCCCCGAATCGGACAAAGAAGTAATTCAGCCGCTGCTTCGTTTCATCGGACTGCACTATCCTGTCCGTATAGGATAACATCTGGTAAAGCATGAAGAACATAACCCGGGCGGCGATATCCTCGCCAAGCGCGAAATAATCCGGCAGATGATCTGCGGCGGCGGCAAGATTCATCGCGTGCTCCTTCACCGTCGGAGGAAGCTGCGCGGAGCCGATGTCCAGCGTGGAATACACCTCGGAAGCCTGCACAAGCTGCTCCCTCACTGCGGAATCCACCTGCTCCATGGTCAGCCGACCCTCCTCGCAGAGTTCCCGTATGCGGCGGCTCGCCTTTATGTAGATATCCTGGCTGTCCGGCTCGTGTGTGAGCTTCGGCGCGGCTGCCTGCGGCTGCGGAGGAACCACGGGCTCCTGCGGTGCGGATTCCGCGGCCGGCGACGGTGCCGGGATATCCGGCTCCGGTGATTCCGGCTCGGGGACTGCGGCAGGCTCCTCCGGCATGGAGTTGATCTCCGCAATGGAATCCAGCAGATAGCTCATCGCCTCGTCCCGGGTCATGTCCTCAAGGGATTCCGGCTCGGAATCCACTTTCTCAGGCTCCGCCGGGACTGACGGCTGCTTTCCGCTCAGCCACTGTATCTTCTCCTCGGTGATCGCTATCGGGGAAGCCGGTATTTCCGACATAGCCGCTTTCTTGGCGGCTGCTATCTCCTGCACTGCGGCGACCGCTGCCACGGTCACCGGAGGAATACTCTCCGGCTTTTCCGGCTCAGATTCCTCCACCGGCGGCGCGTCCTCCAAAGATCCACCGCCGGAATAGTAGCTGAGCGCTTCCGCGGTCAGCCGGGATTCCAGCGCCTCCCGGTCCTGCTCCTTCATGGCGTTGCTCATACGGCAGATGGTGTTTATCAGCTGCCGCAGGAAAAACTTGTTCAGTCCGCAGTCGGATATGCGTATGCTGCCTGCCGGGGAGGCTATTACCAGCTCGTCCTCGAACGGAGTTTCGTAGCTGGGCAGTATCTCCGTAACGCGGATATCGCGGTAGTATATCTGCCGGGCGTCTGCGCCGAGCCTTATCATCATTCTGTCGATAAGGAACGCAATACCGCGGCTGCCGTCGCCGTCCGCCGAAAGATCAATAACGCCGACGGTTTCCTCGGGGGGCGCAAAGGTACAGTAGCGTGTATCCCTGCTGTTCAGCGTTATCTTTCCGCGGAAGTCATTAACTGCGTCACACAGCGTCAATTGCTCTCACCCCTGCCCTCACTGTCAAGAAGGATGTGCTTGATATCCCACAGCCTGCGCGACAGGTCAACGTAGTAGTTATGCGGATTCTCAAATCGCAGAACCTCACTCCACATTGTGTCGAGCTGCTCCGCGCAGTACCGCTTTATCTCCTCAAGCGACGGCTTATTGTAAACCAGTTCTCCGCCGCGGAATATCGGCACCTGAAGCTCCCGGGCAGTGAAATCCGTGAGCTTTTTCTTCTTCCAGGTGAAGTCCGGGTCGAATATCGTCAGCGGCTTCGTATCGTCGACAGTTTCATCAAAAACGCATATCTGGTCGGCGATAGCCTTTCCGGTCTGACGGCTGTAAAGGCGGTAAAGCTTCTTGAAGTGCGGATTCGTGATCTTCGACACATTCTCGGATATCTTTATCTTCGGGGTGATAACGCCGTTCTCCTCCACCGCCGCAAGCTTGTAGACTCCGCCGAACACCGGCTCGCTGCTGGCGGTGATGAGCCGCTCGCCAACGCCGAAAAGATCGATCTTCGCGCCCTGGCGCAGCAAGTCGGTAATGATATGCTCGTCCAGGCTGTTGGAAGCCACGATCCTGCAATCCGGATAGCCTGCCTCGTCCAGCATTTTGCGCGCTTCGATTGAAAGATATGCGATATCTCCGGAATCCAGCCGGATTCCACAGGGGCGCTTGCCCAGTGGCTTCAGCACGTTATCGAACGCCTTTATGGCATTCGGCACGCCGCTTTTCAGCACGTTATAGGTATCCACCAGCAAAGTGGAACTGTCGGGATAAGTCCGGCAGTAACACTCGAACGCTTCCAGTTCGCTGTCGAACATCTGCACCCAGCTGTGCGCCATGGTCCCGGTCGCCGGAACCCCGTACAGTTCATCGGCGAGGACGCACGCCGTTCCGGCGCAGCCTCCGATATACGCAGCCCTCGCGCCGAGTACCGCGCCGCTGGCGCCCTGGGCGCGACGGGAGCCGAACTCAGATATCGCGCGCCCCTGCGCCGCCCGGACAATACGGTTTGCCTTCGTTGCAATAAGCGACTGGTGATTCACCAGAAGAAGCAGCATGGTTTCGACAAGCTGTGCCTGTATTGCCGGAGCACGGACTGTTATAAGCGGCTCCGCCGGGAACACCGGGGTGCCCTCCGGAACTGCCCAGATGTCGCCGGTGAACTTGAAATCCCGGAGGTACTTGAGGAATCCCTCGTCAAAAATGCCCTTTCCGCGCAGATACTGTATATCCTCTTCAGAGAAGCGCAGTCCCTGGATATAGTTTATCACCTGCTCCAGTCCGGCGCAGATGGCGTAACCGCCGCCGTCCGGCACTCTGCGGAAAAACACGTCAAAATACGCGATACGATCCGCATGCTTTGTCCTGAAATACCCGTTGCCCATGGTCAGCTGATAAAAGTCGCACAGCATTGTGCAGTTCTGTTCGGTTATCATATCTGCGCCCTCCGTTGAATTCAGTCTGCGTATCTTGCGATGTACGGGTTGTTCTCCCGTTCGTAGTCAAGCGTAGTGGTGCTGCCGTGCCCGGGATATATCTTGTAGTCCCCGGGCAGCTTCGCTATTTTCTCCAGGCTGTCCAGCATGTCCCGGGTGCTGCCGGAATATCCGTCAGTCCTCCCAACGCCCATCAGGAACACCACGTCGCCGCAGAATATAACCTGCTCGCCGTCGTTGTCCAGGAACAGCAGGCAGCTTCCTGCGGTATGCCCGGGAGCCGCCATAACGCGGAATTTCAGCCCTTCTGCGGTGAACTCCTCCCCGTCGGAATACAGCTTATCCGGCTTTATTCCGCGGAACTCCACCGGCATGAAATCCGCCCAGCACTTTTCCGCGCTGGAATACATCGGCTCGTCCGGGGCGCTCGCCAGTATCTTCGCGCCGGAATGCTCCTGCAATACCGCAGCCCCGGCGAAGTGATCATAGTGACCGTGGGTGATGATGATAGTGCCCAGCGTAAGTCCGTGGGTGTTCAGAAACATCTCCACCTCGGTGACGGAAGCCGGGTCGATGACCACCGCCCGGGAATCCGCCCCGGGGACGATGTAGCAATTCGTCTGCAACGCCCCCAGCGGAAGCTGATATATCTGCATACTTTACCTCCGTTACTGCTTGCCGGTACGCTCCACCGAGATAACTCCGGGAATCTTCTGGAGTCTGCTCATGACATTGGAGAGCTGCTCCATTCCGGCTATCTCGACTGTCACGACCAGATTCATGTTGCCGTTCTTCAGATGGTGCGCGTTCATCTCGTGCAGCGGAATATGGTTCGTCGCTATCGCCGTGGTGATGTCCGCGAAGATGGTTATTCTGTTCTCGGCAATGACGTCGATGGTCGCACGGTTGGTGGAATCGTCCTCGCCTGCCCTGCTCGCCTTTATGCACCGGTCCTTGTTGTCGGGGGTGGCCATGGTGTTGATGACGTTTATGCAGTCCTGCTTGTGGATAGATACACCGAATCCGCGCGTAACGAAGCCGATTATCGGGTCGCCCGGCAGCGGATTGCAGCACTGTGCGAACTTCACCAGGCAGTTGTCCACGCCCTCGACGATGATTCCCTTGCGGCGGCTGCGGCGGTTGGTTTCGTTGATGGCTTCCTCGGGATCCGCCGACGCCTGCTGGACTGCCTGCTGTTCCTTATGGGTGCGCATCTGCTCTTCCTTGATGCGCTGTACTATCTTGGAAAGGGACACGCCGCCGTAGCCTATCGCGGCGTACAGGTCGTCAACGCTGCCCAGACGCTGGCGCTGCGCGGTGGATTGCAGCAGTTCCGGAGTGATGGCGATGTTGTTGCGCTTGAATTCACGCTCCAGATCGTCCTTACCGCGCTCGATGTTCTCCTCGCGGCACTCCTTCTTGAACCAGCTGCGGATCTTGCTCTTCGCCTCGGTGGTGCGTGCTATTTCGAGCCAGTTGCGGTTCGGTCCGTAGTTCGGCGAACCGGAGGTGAGTATCTCAACGATATCTCCGGTCTTTATCTGATAGTCGAAGCTGACCATTCTGCCGCCGACCTTTGCGCCGGTCATCTTGTTGCCAACCTGGGTGTGGATAGAATACGCAAAATCCAGCACGGTAGCGCCCACCGGCAGGGAAATAACGTCGCCCTTGGGGGTGAATGCGAACACCTCGTCCGGCGCGAGATCGGTCTTTATCGCGTCGGCAATCGCTTCAACATCGTCCGCCTCCTGCTGGCGCTCCAGAAGCTGGCGTATCCAGTCGAAGCGCTTTTCGCCGGTCACGTTTCCGGAAATACCAGCCTTGTACTTCCAGTGCGCCGCAACGCCGTACTGCGCGGTGTTGTGCATTTCCACCGTGCGTATCTGCACCTCGAACGGTATCCCCTCGCGGCCTATGACCGTGGTGTGCAGGGACTGGTAGCGGTTTGGCTTCGGGGTCGCGATGTAATCCTTGAAGCGGTACGGGATAGGTCTGAACATGTCGTGGATTATACCCAGCACGTTGTAGCACTCAATAACGGACTGCACGATAACGCGCACCGCATATATGTCGTATATCTCGTCGAAGCGCTTGTTCTTGACGTATACCTTCTTGTAGATACTGTATATGGACTTCACGCGCCCCTCGATTATCGGCTCGGGCTTGATATCCGAAATACGCTCGCGGATACGCTGCTTTATGCTCTCGATGAACGCGTCGCGCTCCTCCTTGTGGAGGGCTATCTGCTCCTCTACCTCCTTACAGCCGTAGGGGTCGAGGTAGTGTATAGCGATGTCCTCCATCTCCTCCTTGACGTCGCTCATACCAAGGCGGTGGGCGATGGGGGCGTAGAAGTTCATCGTTTCAAGGGAGGTCTTGCGCTGCTTCTCCGGAGGCCTTGCCTCAAGGGTGCGCATATTGTGGAGCCTGTCCGCAAGCTTGATGATTATCACGCGGATATCCTTGGACATAGCCATGAGTATCTTGCGGATATTCTCCGCCTGCTGTTCCTCCTTGGAAACCAGCGGCACCAGTCCTATCTTGGTAACGCCGTCCACCATCAGCGCAACATCTTCGCCGAATTTCTTACGCAGGTCGTCGAGGGTGACGTCCGTATCCTCCACGGTGTCGTGAAGAAGCGCCGCGCATATGGTGTCGGTATCCATGCAATAATCCAGCAGGATAGCCGCCACCGCCAGCGGATGCGTGATATACGGGTCGCCGGAGGTGCGCTTCTGCCCCTCGTGTGCCTTTTCCGCGACCTTGTACTCCTGGGATATCTTTTCAAGGTCGTAGGGCTTCTCGCTCGCCTTTATCTTCTCCACCAGCTGGTCGAATGTCTTTACCGTAGAACCGGTCATACAGTTCACTCCTAGTTTAAAATGAGTATTGCCTGTGTATCACTGCACCCCGAGCATTCTGCGCAGGTCCGCCAGGAATCCCGACGCCATGAGGTCGGTCTTGTGCGTCACGGGAATCAGCCTTACGGTGTCTGCGTCCGCGGACTGCTCCGCCATTCCTGCCGAAGCAAAGGTATCCAGAGCGATACGCAGCATGCAGTAATTAAGGTCGGAGCCGCCGTAAATACACAGCTCCTCGGCGGACATCGCGCCGCCGTACTTTCTCAGCAGGTCGTACACCGCCATGAGCGCGTTCCTGTCCGGAATAACGCGCGGTGCCAGGCGGCTGTCGCAGCCCTCGCCCCGGGATATCTCCTCGTAGGTGCGCTGTGCGGCGAAGAATCTGTCCTCCCGGAATCCGGAGGGGCGGATCTCCTGCACCTTCAGCGTGACGGACTTCACGCCACGGAACTCGTTCAGCTCTGCGGCGGCGATGATGTCCACCATGCTCCCCTGCTCCGGGTGGAACTTAGCGAACGGAATTCCGAAGCAGAGCGCCTTCAGCTTAACTCCGCCGGAGCGCAGTTCGAAACTGGTGTACCTGCCGTCTTTAAGGGCACGCTTGGATTCCACCGTGCAGTTCCTCAGCAGGAACACCGGGCGCTGGTTCCCCTCGCCGCATGGCTCCAACTGAGAAAGGCTGTTGAGCGCTTCTTCCGTCAGCCGGTCGCCGGTTATCTCCATATCGGCGCTGACGGTGTATTCCGGCATTTTCGGGTAGCATTCACGGCAGAATGCATACACCATCTGTCGGAAATCCTCTACTCTGTCCGCCGGGAGGGAGAATCCGCCGGCTTTCGGGTGTCCGCCGAATTTCGTCAGCACCCGGCTGCACCTGTCGAGCAGCTTGTATATCGAGAATCCGTCAATGCCCCGGGCGGAGCCTCTCGCCTCGCCGTTTTCGACGGATATCATCAGCACCGGCTTGCCGTATTTCTCCAGAAGCCTTGCCGCGACGATACCGATAACTCCGTGGTGCCAGCCCTCGCCGGAAACCACCAGCACGCGCTCCCTGAGTATTGACGGGTCGCTCTCCAGCTGGCGCGACACGTCCTCCATTATGCGCGCTTCCTCTGCGCGGCGGTTCTCGTTCATGAGGTTCAGTTCCTCGGAAAGAAGCCCGGCCTGCTCCGGACTGTCTGCCATAAGCAGCTGCACCGCCTTGTCGGCGGCCGCTATCCTGCCTGCGGCGTTGATCCTCGGGCAGATGGAGAATGCCACCGTGGTGGCGTCAACGCTCTCCGGAGATACCCCGGCGGTGCGCAACAGACGGTCGATACCGATGTTCTGGCTCGCGCGGATATCCTCGATACCACGGCGGACGATGTATCTGTTCTCGCCCACAAGCGGCATCACATCGCCGATGGTGCCCACTGCGGCAAGCTCCGCGTACTGCTCCATGACGAACTCCTCGTCCTCCTCCAGGGCGCAGAGAAGCTTGAGCACCACTCCTGCGCCGCACAGTTCCTTGAACGGGGAATTGTCGTCCTGCCGGTGAGGGTTCACGCACGCCTCGCATACCGGCAGTTCCTGCGGCGGCTGATGATGGTCGGTTATGACCAGCTGCGCGCCGCGCTGCCGTATGTATTCTGCCTCCTCCACCGCGGAAACTCCGTTGTCCACGGTGATGATGAGCTCCGTGCCCTGGTCGAGTATCTTCTCCAGCGCCGGGATATTCATTCCGTATCCCTCGCTGCGGTCGGGTATGTAGTACTCCACCTCCGCACCCATGGCGTCAAGGTATCCGTACAGCATTGCCGTGGAAGTGACTCCGTCGCAGTCGTAATCGCCGTAGACGGTGATCTTCTTTCCCTCGTCCAGTGCCTGACGTATCACGTCCACGGTGGATTCCATATCCTTCATCAGCAGCGGGTCGGAAAGGCTGCTGCACCCGAAGAACTCCCTCGCCCGGTCAAGGGTGGTGATACCGCGGCTGAGCATAACTCCGCCGAGAAGTTCCCCGAACTGCGCCGTTATTTCATTGTTGACCCCTGCCGGAGCAGGGGAACAAAGCCATTTCTTCAACTGTATCTGCTCCTGTTATACGCTCAGCTCAACATGCTCGCCGAGAAGCGCCTTGTTCTGTTCGAGTACCGGCCATACGAACTCCTTGAGGAATTCCTCGACCTGCTCGGGCGCGCGGCCTGTGTAGTGAGCCGGTTTGAGTACCGCCATGATCTCCTCCTCGGTGATCTTGAAGATGGGGTCGGCTGCGATACGCTTTACGAGGTCGTTCTCGCCGCCCTGCTCCTTGACAACCGCAGCAGCCGCAATGCTGTGCTTGCGGAGTGCCTCGTGCAGCTCCTGACGGTCGCCGCCCTTTTCCACAGCGCGCATCATGATGTTCTCGGTAGCCATGAACGGAAGCTCGCGCATCACACGCTGCTCAACGACCTTGGGATATACCACCAGACCGTTGGTAATGTTGATCATGATGTTGAGGATCGCGTCAACGCCCAGGAATCCCTCTGCAACCGAGATACGCTTGTTCGCGCTGTCGTCAAGTGTTCTCTCAAACCACTGGGTACCGGCGGTGAACGCAGGATTCAGCGTGTCGATCATAACGTATCTTGCCAGGGAGGTGATACGCTCCGCGCGCATGGGGTTGCGCTTGTAGGGCATTGCGGAGGAACCGATCTGGTTCTTCTCGAACGGCTCTTCCATCTCCTTGAAGTTGGCCAGCAGGCGCAGGTCGGTGGCAAACTTCATGCAGCTCTGGCCAATGCCGGCAAGGGCGTTCAGGATGAAGGCATCCACCTTGCGGCTGTAGGTCTGGCCGGACACGGGGATGACCGCTTCGGGCGCAAAGCCCATCTCCTTGGCGATGGAAGCATCCACGGCGCGGATCTTATCGGCATCGCCCTTGAACAGCTCCATAAAGGAAGCCTGCGTGCCGGTGGTACCCTTGACACCGCGCAGCTGCAGAACAGCAAGACGGTGGTCGATCTCCTGCAGGTCCATCACCAGCTCGTTGGCCCACAGGGTGGCGCGCTTGCCCACAGTGGTGGGCTGAGCGGGCTGGCAGTGAGTGTAGGCCATGCAGGGCATGTCCTTGTATTCCTCGGCGAAGCGGCCCAGCTTTGCCAACACACCGATCAGCTTTTTGCGCACCAGTTCCAGACCCTGACGCATCACGATGATGTCGGTGTTGTCGCCCACATAGCAGCTGGTGGCACCCAGATGGATGATACCGGCAGCCTTGGGGCACTGCTGGCCGTAGGCGTACACATGGCTCATCACGTCGTGGCGCACCAGCTTTTCGCGCTCGATGGCCACTTCATAGTTGATATCGTCCACATGGGCTTCCAGTTCAGCCACCATATCGGGGGTGATGTTGGTCAGGCCCTGCTCCATTTCGGCCCGGGCCAGCGCCACCCACAGGCGGCGCCATGTGCGGAACTTGTTATCGTCCGAGAAGATATACTGCATCTCGTCCGAGGAATAGCGGGTGGAAAAAGGGCTGATATAACGATCATGCTGAGACATTGATTGTTTCCTCCTGAAAGTGACTCTCCCAGTCGCCTTCCGGCGACAGCCCCCTCGGGGAGGGGGCCTTTCAGCCTCCCTCTCCGAGGGGGGTGGCATCGCATCAGCGATGACGGAAGGAGTTTTTCTCTATTCTACCATCAAATCTTGAAATAGTCCACGCCGCCCTCAAAGATCGGCTGATATTTGTCACCGGTAACGTTCTTGTACAGGTATTCGCCGCTGCGCTCCGAGTGGCCCATCTTGCCGAACACACGGCCATCCGGGCTGGTGATGCCTTCGATTGCCAGCACAGAGCCGTTGGGGTTATAGCTCTGATCCATGGTGGGGTTGCCCTCGATGTCCACATACTGGGTGGCGATCTGGCCATTCTTCATGAGGGTGTCCAGCACCTCCTGCGGAGCCACGAAGCGGCCCTCGCCGTGGCTGATGGCAACGGTGAACTGTTCGCCCACCTCGCACTTGGACAGCCACGGACTGCCGGTGGATGCAATGCGGGTGCGCACCAGCATGCTCTGGTGGCGGCCGATGGTGTTGAAGGTCAGGGTGGGATCGTAAGCGGTGATGGGGCGGATATCGCCGTAGGGGACCAGACCCAGCTTGATGAGGGCCTGGAAGCCGTTGCAGATGCCCAGCATCAGGCCGTCGCGCTGCTGCAGCAGACGGCGCACCGCCTCGGTGACTTCCGGGTTGCGGAAGAAGGATGCAATGAACTTTGCGCTGCCGTCCGGCTCATCGCCGCCGGAGAAGCCGCCGGGCAGCATGACGATCTGGCTGTTATCGATGGCCTTGACCAGTGCCTTGCAGCTCTCGGCCACGTCGGCGGGGGTCAGGTTGCGGATGACCAAAATCTCCGGGTCGGCACCGGCGCGGGCAAAGGCCTTGGCGGTGTCGTACTCGCAGTTGGTGCCCGGGAACACCGGAATGATGACCTTGGGCTTTGCCACACCGATCTTGGGTGCGGCGGGTGCGGTCAACTTGCCGTTGATCTTTTCCACGGTGGGGCCTGCCTTGCGGTAGGGGTACACCGGCTCCAGCTTGCCTTCCCAGATCTCCTGCAGCTGGGCCATATCCAGCTTTTCGCCGCAGGCTTCAAAGACGTATTCCTTGGTGGTCTCGCCCAGGATCTCACCGGCGGGCGAATCGGACACCATTTCCAGAACGATGGAGCCATACATGGGCTGGAACATCTCATGGGTGGTCTTATCCGCACGCATCTTGAAACCGATGTGGTTGCCAAGGCCCATCTTGAACAGAGCCTCGGCAATGCCGCCGTAGCCCACAGAGCAGGCGGATGCCACCATACCCTCTTCGATCATGTCCTCCACGATCTTGTAGTTGGCCTTCAGGGAGAAGAAGTTGGGACAGCCGGTCTCGGGGTCGATGATAGGCCGCACCAGCACCACCGTGCTCTCCGGCTTCTTGAATTCGGTGGACACCACCTTGTTTGCCTTGCCGATGGCAGTGGCAAAGGAGACCAGCGTGGGAGGTACATCCAGCTTTTCAAAGGAGCCGGACATGCTGTCCTTGCCGCCGATGGATGCAATGCCCAGACCCATCTGAGCATCCAGTGCACCCAGCAGAGCGGCCAGCGGCTTGCCCCAGCGCTCCGGGGCGGTGCCCAGACGCTCGAAATATTCCTGGAAGGTGAGGTAAGCATCCTCATAGCGGAAGCCGGAGGCCACCAGCTTGGTAACGCTCTCGATGACAGCCATCTGAGCGCCCTTGTACTGGTCTGCGCTCATCAGGAAGGGGTTGAAGCCCCATGCCATGCCGGAGCAGGTGCTGGTCTCGCCGTCCACCGGCAGCTTTGCCACCATGGCGTTCTGCGGGGTCAGCTGATAGGCACCGCCAAAGGGCATGAGCACGGTGGCGGCACCAATGGTGGAGTCGAACCGCTCAGACAGGCCCTTCTTGCTGCAGATGTTCAAATCGCCCACCATGTTCTTCATCTTCTGGCTGAAGGTCAGGCCCTCCCACTGGGGCTGCCAGACCGTGGCCTTTTCCACATGGACCTTCTGGTGCTTCTCGGCACCGTTGGAGTTCAGGAACTCGCGGCTGATGTTCACGATGGACATGCCGTTCCACACCATGTTCAGGCGGGGTTCAGCCGTCACCTTTGCCACCGGAGTGGCCTCAAGGTTCTCTTCGTTGGCGAGAGCAATGAACTTGTCCACGTCCTCGGGGGCCAGCGCCACAGCCATGCGCTCCTGGCTCTCGCTGATGGCCAGCTCGGTGCCGTCCAGACCCTCGTACTTCTTGGTGACCTTGTTCAGGTCGATGTACAGGCCGTCGGCCAGCTCACCGATGGCAACGGACACACCGCCTGCACCAAAGTCGTTGCAGCGCTTGATCATCCTGCAGGCATCCTCGCGGCGGAACAGGCGCTGCAGCTTGCGCTCGATGGGAGCGTTGCCCTTCTGCACCTCGGCACCGCAGTGCTCAAGGCTGTCCAGCTTGTGGGCCTTGGAAGAACCGGTAGCACCGCCCACACCATCACGGCCGGTGCGGCCGCCCAGCAGAACGATGACATCGCCGGGGGCGGGGCACTCGCGGCGGACGTGGGAAGCGGGGGTAGCGCCTACAACGGCACCGATTTCCATGCGCTTTGCCACATAGCCGGGATGATAGATCTCGTCCACCTGACCGGTAGCAAGACCGATCTGGTTGCCGTAGGAGGAATAGCCTGCGGCAGCAGTGGTCACCAGCTTGCGCTGGGGCAGCTTTCCGGGCAACGTCTCACTGACCGGCTTGAGCGGGTCGCCTGCGCCGGTAACGCGCATGGCCTGATAGACGTAGCTGCGGCCGGACAGCGGGTCACGGATGGCACCGCCGATGCAGGTAGCCGCACCACCGAAGGGCTCGATCTCGGTGGGGTGGTTGTGGGTCTCGTTCTTGAACAGGAACAGCCAGTCCTCGTCCTTACCGTTCACATCGCACTTGATCTTGACGGTGCAGGCGTTGATCTCGTCGGACTCGTCCAGATTTTTCAGGATGCCCTGCTTCTTCAGCTCCTTGGCACCGATGGTGGCAAGGTCCATCATGCAGCGGGGCTTGTTCTCGCGGCCCAGATCGGCGCGCATGGCCATGTAGCGGTCAAAGGCCTTCTGCACCACGGCATCGTCGATCTGCACATCGTCCAGAATGGTGCCGAAGGTGGTGTGGCGGCAGTGATCGGACCAGTAGGTGTCGATCATCTTGATCTCGGTGATGGTGGGGTCGCGGTGCTCAGAGCGGAAATACTTCTGGCAGAACTCGATATCGCCAAGATCCATGGCAAGGCCGTTGTCCGCAATGAACTTTTTCAGCTGCTCTTCGTCCAGCTGGTTGAAGCCCTCCAGCACCTTGACCGGGGCGGGCACGGGGTACTCCATTTTCAGGGTCTGCTTGGTGTCCAGCGAAGCCTCGCGGGCCTCCACCGGGTTGATGACGTATTTCTTGATCTCGGCCACCTGCTCGTCGGTCAGGGTGCCTTCCAGCAGATAGACGCGGGCAGAGCGCACCAGCGGGCGCTCGCCCTGACTGATGAGCTGGATGCACTCAGCAGCGGAGTCGGCGCGCTGGTCGAACTGGCCGGGCAGATACTCCACTGCAAAGGACACGCCGTCGCTGGCGGGCAGCTCGGCATAGGTGTTATCCACCGGCGGCTCACTGAACACGGTGTTTGCACACTGGTTGAACAGTTCTTCGTCGATGCCTTCCACATCGTAGCGGTTCAGCAGACGCAGACCGGTAAGCGACTGGATGCCCAGCAGGCTGGTCAGCTCATTTTTCAGGCCGGTGGCTTCCACATCAAAGCCGGGCTTTTTTTCCACATAAATACGATAGACCATTGGGTAGGTTCCCCCTTATGATTCTAAAATTTATCTAGCGTCCTCGCCCTCTCCGTCAGCGCTCACGCGCTGCCACCTCCCCCAAAGTGGGAGGCCTTGGCAGTCCACGCAAAGTTCATGGTTTTGCCAAGGGCTCTCCCTTTGGGAGAGCTGGACGCGAAGCGGCCTGAGAGGGCGAGCCAGTTTATTTTTTCACTCGATCTCGCCG
>ENA-OWOF01000521-OWOF01000521.1-gut-metagenome-genome-assembly--contig:-NODE-521-length-13206-cov-3.516643_pt1 | contig 13206 bp, 9 predicted proteins | sample MGYA00248255_ERZ651790 | MGnify/ENA primary metagenome ERZ651790 (study PRJEB26908, sample SAMEA4031711) | gut metagenome | biome: gut; feature: normal infant; material: stool | place: China | collected 2015 ...
CGCGCAATTCCTGAATCAATTCCGGCTCCGCGCCGAACCATTTGCGGTCCGGAATGTCCCGTGTGATGGAAACGCTGGTTCCCCGGGAGGGAAGCTGGTAGCCCATGACTTGGTACACGGTGTAAAAGCCGGCATTCTTCTCCTTCACGGCTATCCAGGTGTGCACGGCGAAATACCTGCGCCAGCCGAAGGCGCGTGCCGAATAAACCTGGACGACGGCTTCCGGTTCTTCAGCGGGTAGAGGGGCCAGGCTGCTGCTGCTGCGGTCCGCAGTTTTCCAGTCTTCCGCGGGGTGGAAATAAACCAGGGCTGCGCCCAGGAGCAGGAACGCCATGAACAGCCAGAAAACAAAGCGCCATTTATTCCGTGAGGGGTGCCTGCGGTTATAGGGGTTGGAATGGCGCATGGCGAATGTATATACCTTGAACGGCAAATGATGGCAATGGCGGAATCTTGAAGTTTGACTTCTGCGCAGGGAGACTTATGGTTACTGTAATATGATCAAGTTTGCCGTTTCCGTGCTTTGCGCCGCCGCCGTGGCAGGCATGCTGGCTCCCGCTTCCGCCCTGGCGCAGCAGGCTCCCGTTCCAGCCGTGAATGAATCGGGCAGTCCCGCCTTTGACAAGCTGCGCAATGAGGCCATCGCCAAGAAGGTTCCCCTGGTCATCTACCTGACGGGGTCTTCCTGGTGCGTGTATTGCAACATTTTTACGGACAAGCATATCAAGGAGCGGACTTTCAAGAGGGCCTCCGGCAAAAAATTCATCTTCTGGATGGTGGATACCAGGCAGGCCCCGGGAAGGACACCGGGTTCCTTTACCTTCCAGTTCGTTCCGGAGGAAGCGGGCAAAGTAGTAGGATGCATAGGCTCCAAGGCCCCCTATGTCGTTTTCGGGCCTCCCGCCGTCATCATCCTGGACCCCGTTTCCGGAAAAATGATTAAGAAAATGGTAAGCCAGGGGGATATGGACAAGGAAGGCAAGTCCCTGCCCGCGGTTATCGAGGAATGCTGGAAAAACTTCCAGAAGGAAGGTCAAAAGACCGCCTGAGCATTCGGACCCCTCCCATGAAGAAAGGAGTGAATCCGGAATGTTCATTTCCCGGGCGTTTTTCCCGCAACTGTTTTCTTTACGTCAAAAACGGTAAATGAAGCGTAGCCATGGGCGCGGCGTGCCGGAATAATAGGGATACCACCGGTGTCCGGGATGGTGCATGGTGCAGCCCCATTCATCCTGGTGGCGTGCCTGCGGCGCATAGGTGAGCTGCCGCCATTCCCGGCAAGGAAAGGAGGAAGGCTCCGCGCATGAGGCGCAAGGCGTCAGAAATGCCTGGAGGGCGCTGGAAGAACAGCAGTAATAGGGAACATTGAACCGGGGCGCCAATCCGAGTGCCAGCAGAAGCCATATCCATATCCGGAGACGGGGATGCCGCGCCCAGGTGGAGGCCAGAAAGGCGAGCAGGCAGGCCATCGCCGGAACGCTCCCCTTGCAGAGCAGGTCGTTGACGTCTCCGTTGACGTAAAAGAAGGGCAGCAGCAGTCCGGTTGCCAGCGTACAGATAAAGAGGGAATTCCGCCGGAAATCCCGCCAGCAGAACAGGGCGTACAGCAGGAAGGAGGTCCCTGCCAGCAGAAAATCCCCCGGCCGCGTATAAAAAGGCCGCCAGCCCATATGGGAGGACGGCGCGTTTACAGCCGCATAATAAAGAAGGAAGCACGCCCCCAGCATGACGGCTGCCGGAAAGGAGGGATGAAGCAGGCTGCGCCGGGGGGAGCGGCTGCCTTTCCATTGCCGGAGCCACTGGCAGACCGCCAGGGGCAGCCCCCCCAGGGCCGCGAGGGGAGAATAAAAGGCCGTGGCCGCGAACAAAAGGGGCATCCAGTGCGGGGGCATGCGTCCCGAAGCCAGGAAGATGAAAAAAAGCATGACAGGGATGGAGGCGTTTGCGCTGCACATGACCTGTTCCGCCGTGCCGAAGTAATGCAGGCGGAACAGATCCAGCCCCAGCCAGCATTGGAAATTCAGAAGGGAGCCGAACATCGCCATCAGCAGGGCGAGCAGCAGGGAACGGCGGCCGGAGAAAACGCAGAGCCACAGCCAGGCAAGAAACAGGCCCCATGCACCCCACAGCACGACAAATGCCCGGGCAACTTCCAGCCCAGCCACTTTGCCTGCCAGGGCCGGAACCAGCCAGAACCCTGTGTTGTAGATCAAGACGTCTCCGTCCGGAAAAACGACGGGCCACGGGCTGGCGACCAATTCACGAAGGCAGGCGTTCCTGACGATGTGGTCCGGGTGCTGATTGACACATTCCCCCCATCCGGACAGGACCATCAGGGCGATGAATGCGCCCAGGACAAGAAACGAGGATCGGTTGAACAGGGGAAAAGAGGGGAGGGATTCCCTTTCCGGTAGTTCCTTGCGCCTTCCGGGAGCCAGTCCCGCGGCCAGCAGGGCCGCGAGGGGGATAGAGACATACCAGTGCATCCACCAGGCCATGAACACCAGGACGGGCAGCAGAAGCCAGGCGCAGGTATTCCATTTCAACGCGGTCACGTTGAAAGCTCGTTCCGGGAATGGAGCACCGGCGGCGGGGGAAGGCATCTTCCCTGAACCTTAATGGGTCCGCCGGAGGGGGGCAAGGATGAAACTTGCAGCCCGGAACGGAAGGGCATCCCCGTATGGGGCTGGTGGCAGGAATGCCTGCGTTCCTTCTCCGCTTTACCGGGAGAACGGGGCATATCATGCTGGGCGGCCTATGAATAAAACACAATTCGTCAGGGAACTTCAGCGGGAGCTGGGAGACGGCGTTACCCCCAGGCAGGCGGAACGTGCGCTGAACGCGGTGCTGGACACGATTGCCCGGTCGGTCCTGAGGCGCTCACTGGTCAAATTCCGCGGCTTTGGTTCGTTCAGCATCAAGCAGCGGCGTGCCCGCGTGGTACGCCATCCGGAAAACGGCAGCAAACTGTTTGTGCATGAATCAAGCACCATGAAATTCCGGCCTTCCTCCCGTTTGTGGAAAAAGTAGGAGAAACGCCCGGGCTCTCCTGCCATTTTGCCATTGACTTCCCTGTCTGGGGCAGGGATTAATGGACAAGGCAGGAGCGGCCGTGCGCCTGCCCGGAAAAAATGACTTACCCTTTCCCCATTTGCCGACCATGACTCCGGATTCCGTTCATTTGCTGACCCGTTCCTCCCAGATGACCCTGTTCAGGGATGAACAGGGCCGCGTGCGCCGCGCCTATTACGGACCGCGGCTGCGTGAACCGGAGGATGCCCTGGAAAACGCCGCGGATGCGCCTCTTCTGTATTCCGCCCTGGCGGACTCCGTGACGGGGCTTCCCAATGCGTCGGATGAATACTGCATTTGCGCGACCCAGGCGGACGGAACTCTTTCCCTGCGCCTGGAATGCCAGGGATGGGAAGTGCTGGAACTGGATGACGACCGGGAAGAAGCCGTCTTCTATGGGAAAGACCCTTCCTACCCCGTGCGGGTGGAAATTCATGTTCGCTCCCACCGGGAATCGGACGCCTTCCTTCAATGGGCGGTGATACGGAACGAGGGGAGGGAAGGCATCCGCCTGCACCGCGCGGCGTCCGCGCAACTGAATTTGCGAGCGGAACGTTACTTTGTCACCAGCTTCCGCGGCACATGGGGCGGGGAATCCCTGATGAGCGAGGAGGAAGTGGCGCGGGGGCATGAACTTGCCCTGGTTTCCGGAACCGGTACCCGCGCCGCCCAGGAGGGAAGCCCCGGCTTCGTCATCTCCCTGGACGGTCCGGCGCGGGAGGACGCGGGGGAAGTGGTTCTGGGGGCGCTGGCGTGGCCCGGCAACTACCGGATATGGTTCCGCCACAGCCCGTATCACTACCTCTTTGCGGGGGCGGGGCTGGACGTGGCCCCCGCTCCCTATCTGCTGGACGGCGGCGGAGTATTTGAAACGCCTCCCCTCATTCTGGCGCACAGTGGAAACGGCAAGGGGGAAGCCTCCCGGCGCATCCACCGCTGGGCGCGCCGCTACGGCCTGCGCGGCGGCGGAACGGAGCGGCTGACCTTGCTGAACTCATGGGAGGGAGTGTACTTTACCTTCACGGAAAAAGTGCTGCACGGCATGATGAAACGTGCGGCGGACTTGGGAATAGAGCTTTTCGTGCTGGATGACGGCTGGTTTGGCGGCCAATTCCCGCGCAATGACGCCCGGGCCGGTCTGGGGGACTGGCAGGTAAACCGTGCTAAACTGCCCCATGGGCTGGAAGGCCTGATCCGCCAGGCAGAAAAGCTGGGGATGCGCTTCGGCATCTGGGTGGAGCCGGAAATGGTGAACCCCTGCTCGGAACTTTATCAGAAGCATCCGGAATGGGTCATCGGCCTTCCGCACCGGGAAAACAGGCTGGAACGCAGCCAGTACCTGCTGGATTTGAGCAATCCGGACGTGCGCGCATACATTCTTGAAACCATGCGGAAACTGCTGGGAGAACATCCGGGCATTTCCTACGTCAAGTGGGACTGCAACCGCAAGATTTCCGATCCCGGCTCCCCCTGGCTGGACGCCTGCCATCAGGGGAACCTGTCCATCGACTACGTGCGCGGCTATGAAAGCATTCTGGATACACTGGCGGCGGAATTTCCGGCCGTGACGTTTCAGGCATGCTCCTCCGGCGGAGGCCGCGCCGACTACGGGACCATGCGGAGGCATCATGAATTCTGGACGTCCGACAATACGGACGCCTGTGAACGCGTGTTCATGCAGTGGGGCATAGGCCATTTGTTCCCGGCCATCACCATGGCCGCCCATGTGACGGCCTCCCCCAATCATCAGACAGGGCGCGTCACGCCGCTCAAATTCCGGTTTGACGTGGCCATGTCGGGCCGTCTGGGATTCGAGCTTCAGCCCCGTGACATGACGAAGGAGGAAGTGGAATTTTCCAAACGGGCGCTGGCGGAATACAAGCGCATCCGCCCCGTGGTCCAGTTCGGGGATCTGTACCGCCTGTCCTCCCCGTATGAAAGCCGGGTGGCCGCCCTGATGTACGTTCATGAGAAACGGGCCGTCGTCTTCGCCTGGCTGATGGACAAATGGCTGGCGGATTCCCCGCCCCCCCTGCGCCTGAAAGGCTTGAATCCTGCCGCCAGATACCTGGTCAGGGAGATCAACCTGGATGAAAACGGCCCCCTGGCCAACGTCCATGAACGGGTGCTTGGTGGTGATTACCTGATGGACTTCGGAATCCGCATCAACTGGAAAAATGCCTTCCAGTCCGTTTGCATGGAGGTGACAGAAATGGTCAGATAAGTTCCGTCTTTATTAGGGGGGCTATGGCATGATGAAAAGCTGAATTACTGAAAAATGGATGAGAAAAAGGTAAAAAGAAGAAAGTCGCTCTTATTGAGCTCCGCTTGCGGAAGGGGGTTCGCCTATAAGTGACGGAAAGTTCCTGGCAGGATTTATATGTTCCTTCTCTCGGCGACGACTTGAATGATGACCACATAGAGTCTAAAGCCCGTCTCTCTAATGATGGTGCTCAGGGTAGAAGAGAGGTTTCATGACCTCGACCCATGCTGCTCACTATCAGCAAGCTGATAAATGTCACGCTCTATTGGTAGCATTCTTTCTAGAAAAATAAGCCAAGTATCTATACGGTCACACGCCGCCTGTTTGACAGACGGCGTGCGTATTCCAACACCGGGTTGTTAGTTATTGCTTCTTCTGTTTTACAGGAAACGGCTTATCATTCAATTTTAATGACACCCTGCTTGATTAGTTTGGTCGCTTCCCGTTCTATCTCTTTTTGATGCTTTTTCATGTAGGCCTGATATGCTTCCTCGATATCGAATCGGATGATCATGACCCATTCATCATCTTCGTTTTTCAGGTCAAACTCCGAATAGTGACGGCTATCAAAATAATCCTGTTCTTGACCTTCTCCAACAATTCGGTAATCCGGATAATGTTTTTTCACATATTCCCGTTGCTTTTCCAGAAGCTTATCCAAATCTTTCTCATCAAAAACAGCAGGATTTGTAATGGTAGGGATATCCTTGTTTTCTTCTTGCTGCTCAGGAGAAACGTCTTGCTGCTGTCTGTCTGGTTGGTGGGGCTTCTCTTCCTGTGCTTCAATCTGGCTGACGGACCCCAGCGTGCAGGAAATGGCTATAGCAAGTATCTTTGATGCAGATTCCATGATTCTGTCAGGTTATTAATGGTTTTTGCAATCTTCTTGCAATTGTTTTTCCATAAGGTTTTTTTCCTTCCTTGATGACATCAGGGATGTCTTTGGACTGATGATGCTCCACTTCGGACTGGGATACATTGGCCATGCGGCAATTCTCTATTCTGATATTGATTTCCCGTGATGGGCAAATTGACAGGTATGAACGGCGCGCACATGGCGGAATGCGTTATCCATTTCGGATTTTCAGTTGAATCGAGTGTTTTCGTGATTGTTTTAAGATGAAATATTAAAATAAAGGCGGCAATAAATTTCTTTATTGCCGCCTTTATTTTTTATTAGGATTCTATGAGTTTGCTGGAGGGCCTAGACACCCACCACGCCGCCGATAGTCTGGATGATGACCTTCGCAATGATGGTCATCAGGATGAGGGCCACGGGGTAGGCGGTGGCGTAGCTGACCACGGGGGCCTGGGAGTCCGTCTTGCTGGCGATGGCGCCCAGGGCCGGGGTGGAGGTCATGCCGCCGCAGATGCCGCCCAGGCATTCCAGGATGTTCATCTTGAAGACCTTCATGCCCACCAAGTAGCCGGCGAACATGCCGGAGCAGGTGACGATGACGCCCATGATGAAGACGGCCGCGCCATGCGTAGCCACGGTGGTGACCAGGTCCGCGCCGCCCTTGATGCCGGCGTCAGCCAGGAAGAAGACCAGGCCCAGGTCCTGCAAAAGAAGGCGGGTGGGGCGCGGGATGTATCCCACGATGGGGCCCAGGCGGCCGAAGTGGCCGAGCAGCAGGGCCACAATCAGCGGGCCGCCGGCAATCCCCAGGGAGATGCCCAGGCCGTTGCCGAAGCTGAAGTTGACCAGCCCCAGAATGATGCCGAGCGAGAGGCCGAACCCGAGGGAAAGAAGGTCCGTCTGGTTCATGTCCTGGCTGCGGTGGCCTATTTTGTCCCCGTACTTGGTGAGGTTTTCCGGAGAACCCACCACGGTCAGCACGTCATTGCGCTCCAGCGTGGTGTCCCCCGTGGGGACGAAGGTGAAGCCCAGGCGGGAGATGCGGGAGATGATCACGCCGTCCGTTCGCAGGGTTTTCAGATCGCGGAGTTTGCGCCCGGCGTAGTTCTTGTTGGTCAGGATCAGCTTGCGGCGCTCCTTCTGGGAGTCCATGGGGTAGGGGTTGTCGCATACTTCCCCCAGGAAGGCGACGTCATGCGGCATGGTGTCGCTGTTGCCCACGATGAGGACTTCCGTTCCCTCCCGGAACGTGTCTTCCGGCGTCAGCGGCATCAGCCTGTCGTTGCGCACCACGCGGGTGACCATGCAGTGCAGGCCGTCCAGCAGCTTGCAGTCCGCAATGTTCTGGCCGATCAGGTTGGGCTGCGTGACGCGGACCAAGCGTGAGATGATGCTGGCCTCCTGCTTGGAGTGCATGGCCTTGGCCTCCTTGTTCAGGTCAAGGTGCAGCAGGCGCGGGAGAAGCTGGACGAAGAGGACCACGCCCACCACGCCGAACGGGTAGGCGATGCCGTAGCCGATGCTGACGCCGCTGCCGGAGGCTCCCGGCAGGCTTTCCGTGGCCGCCGCCAGGGCCGGGGTGCTGGTGCACGCTCCGGCGAAGATGCCGGAGGAAATCCCCGCGGGAACATTGAACCAGATGCCGAAGAGGCAGGTGAAGAGGGCGGAAACGCCTACAATAACCACGGACATGACCGCCAGCTTGCTGCCCTGCTTGGCAATGGCGGAGAAGAAGCGGTTGCCCGCGCTCAGGCCCACGCAGTAAACGAAGAGCGCCAGGCCCAGCTGCCCTACGCCGTTGGGGATGGCCAGGCGGTAGTGCCCGGCGGCCAGGGCGACGAAGAGAACGCCGGAGAGGCCGAGGTTCAGGCCGTATATTTTAATGCTCCCGAGGGCGATGCCGAAGAAGATGATTCCGAAGAGAACCAGGGTGTTGTGATTGAGCAGGATGTCGAACATGGTCGGCTGGGTCAGTCTTTGCCCGGAGCGAACTCGAAGTTGCGGAAGTGGACGGGGATGGAGGCCGGCTCCAGCCTGGTCCGGTCAAACAACCGGCTCGGCGCGGGGAGAGAGTTGAGTGTTTGTTTGGTCAGGTAGAAATTTTGCACGAAGTAGTTGCCCCCATACCCGCGCTTTGTCAAGTCGCGTATGATGTTGTTGACGTGATCTTCCGTCAATAAATCGGGATGGACGGTGGTTCTGACTTCAAAGGCGGTTTGGGAGGCGATCAGGTAGTCCAGAGTTGCGGAAAAGGAGGGGAAAAGGTCGGGCCTGCCGGTGACGGCGCCGTATTGTTCGGGGGGCGCCTTGTAGTCCAGGGCGATGTAGTCGCAAAGCCCCTCTTCCACCAGCGCTTTCACCACGCCGGGCCTCGTGCCGTTGGTGTCTATTTTAATCGCGAAGCCTAGCTGCCGTATCTCGCGGCAGATGGGGATAAGGTCGGGACACAGCGTGCACTCGCCGCCGGACAGGACTACCCCGTCCAGAAATCCCACCCGATCTCTGAGGAAATCAAGGTAGTCCGTCCGGTCTCCGGCAGGAGAGCCCGTTCCTCTGACCAGGGAGACGTTGTAACAGTACTGACAAAACAAGTTACAGCCTCTCAGCCAGAAGATGCAGGCTACTTTGTTTGGAAAATCCAGCAAGGTGAGCGGCGTGATGTCCGCTATGCCCCGGCCCGTTCCCATTGACTTCGCATATGTTATTGGGAAAATTACCGCGGCTGTTCCGTTTGGGCGGAGCAGGAGCAGGGACGGTCCGGTTCCACAAAGTGGACGCGGTCATGGAACTCGCCCTGTTTGCCGGCGTTAAAGGTTTCCACAGGGCGGTGATAGCCCATGACGCGCGTGTAAACGGTGCAGCGGGTACGGTCCTGTGCGTATTTGCTTAATATTTCCTGTTTGGTCATTGTCGTATTGATGGCTGGGTTTTGAAACGAGGCGGCTGGTTGAAAAGGGTTATTCATGCCTGTGGAGGTGGAGCAGCTCCTCATCACAGAAGGGGCAGTACTGGTGCTCCCCGCGCAGGTAGCCGTGCTTGTCGCAGACGGAGAAGAGCGGGGTGACGGTCAGGTACGGCATGCGGAAGCGGGTCAGCACCTTGCGGACGATGTCCCGGCAGGCTTCCGGGGAGCTGATGGCTTCATTCATGTACATGTGGAAGACGGTTCCCCCCGTGTAGCAGCACTGGAGTTCGTCCTGGAGCTGGAGCGCACGGAACAGGTCGCTCGTATGGTCCACGGGAAGCTGGGAGCTGTTCGTGTAGTAACGCTGCCCCACGGGCCCGGCCTGGAGGATGTCCGGATAGCGCTTCTGGTCCTCCCGGGCAAAGCGGTGGGTGGTGCCTTCCGCAGGGGTGGCTTCCAGGTTGTACAGGTTGCCGGTTTCCTCCTGGTATTCCTGCATGCGCACGCGGATGAATTCCAGGATTTCTTCAGCAAAGGTCCTGCCTTCCTCGGAGGTGATGTCCATCGAGTCGTTGGAGAAGTTGCGCAGCAGTTCGTTCATGCCGTTGACCCCGATGGTGGAGAAGTGGTTGCGGAAGGTGGGCAGGTAGCGCCTGGTGTAGGGGTACAGGCCGCGGTCGTACATTTCCTGGACGAAGGCCCTTTTCTTTTCCAGGCAGGATTTGGCCAGGTCCAGCAGTTCCCCCAGCCGGGCGAACAGTGCTTCCCGGTTCTGCTTGAACAGGTAGCCCAGCCGGGCCAGGTTGATGGTCACCACGCCGATGGAGCCGGTCATTTCCGCGGAGCCGAAGAGGCCGCCGCCGCGCTTGAGCAGCTCCCGCAGGTCCAGCTGGAGGCGGCAGCACATGGAGCGCACGGCGTCCGGCTTGTAGGCCCGTTCGTCCGGCACGCGTTCCCCGTTTTCATTCAGGGTGTACTGGCTGCCGATGAAGTTCTGGAAGTAGGAGGAGCCGATCTTGGCGGCGTTTTCAAACAGGAGCGGCACGTTTTCCCCTTCCCAGTCAAAGTCTTCCGTGATGTTGACGGTGGGGATGGGGAAGGTGAAGGGCTGTCCCGTGCTGTCCCCTTCCGTGAGCACCTCGTAAAAGGCCTTGTTGATCAGGTTCATTTCCTTCTGGAAATGCTTGTAGGTCAGCTCTGTCAGCTTGTTCACGCCGCGTTCCCGCGCCAGGGAGAGCAGGCCCGGGTCCTCCACCCCTTCAAAGAGGTGCTCCCCGCCGCTGAAGGGGGCCTGGTCCCGCAGGTCCCGCGGCACGGTCCAGTCGATCGTGACGTTGGTGAAGGGGGACTGCCCCCAGCGGGAGGGCACGTTCAGGTTGTAGACGAAGCTGCGGATGTCCTTCTTGATGCGCGTGAAATCCGCCTGGTCCTTAAAGGCGTAAGGCGCCAGGAAGGTGTCAAAGGAGCTGAAGGCCTGGGCTCCGGCCCATTCGCTTTGCAGAATGCCCAGAAAGTTGGCCATCTGGCCCAGTGCTTCCCGGAAGTGGCGCGGCGGCCTGCTGTTCACGCGGCTGCGCACGCCGTTGAATCCTTCGTTGAGCAGGTTGCGGAGGCTCCACCCGGCGCAGTACCCGGTCAGGCAGTCCAGGTCATGGATGTGGTAGTCCCCTTCCCGGTGGGCGGCCCCCTCCCGTGCGGAATAAACCTGGTCCAGCCAGTAGTTGGCAATCACCTTGCCCGCCGTGTTGTTGATGAGGCCGGCGTTGGAATACGTGGTGTTGGAGTTGGCGGCGATGCGCCAGTCGCTCTGGCCGATGTATTCCTCCACCGTCTGCTTGCAGTCCACGTACGTGTTGCCGGAATAGAGGCCCCCGAGCTGTTCGCGCTGCATTTTGTGCAGGAAGCGGTAGGTGATGAAGGTCTTGGCCGTGTCAAAGTATCCGCAGCGGAACAGGGCGCGCTCTATCATGTCCTGGATTTCTTCCACATGCGCGCAGTCCTGATGGCTCAGCTTGGCCTCCACTTCTTCGTAAATGGAACGGTTGTAGGCGGTGCCGGAGCTGTGGAACGCGTTCTTGACGGCTTCCTCAATTTTGTAGCCCTGGTATTGTTCCTTTTTTCCGGAACGCTTGATGATGCTTGTTGCCATGGTGGGTGTCTCGCTTGGAAGGGATGATGACCGCTCATCCGCGAGCCTGGGCAAAAGCCTGGAAAAATCATAGGCAGGGGCCGCCGCATGCGTGCATTACTGTAACAAGGGGCACGATGAGGACCTGTGCGTATGTTCATCCTGTCCGCGGGATGGGATACGGGGGCATCAGGTCGTCTTCTGGCTTCCGGTGCGACATGTGATGGGGACTTCCCGACTGCTGGCAGTCAGTGTCCGGTCCATCGTCTACCGGTTACAGCGGCGCGTCCGCGACGGATTTTCACCGTCTTCCGTTACCTGCGCTGAAACGCAATGAACCACAGAAAGAGAGCCCCCGCAAGGAAAATGTATAAATAATGTATTAAATATTTGTTAGTATACATCATATTGTATGTTCCGGATGCCGAATGATTGATAACGCGGCATTCCCTTCCGTCATGGCACCATATATGCCCTTGCCTCTCTTTCCCGTCCCGGAGGAAAGCGGAAAAGGGAAAATCATTCCTGGCGGAGAAATTCCGGCGCGGCTTTTTCCGTACCATTCAAATGAATTTCTTTTCCTTTTCAAAAAACGGATGGCGTAAATCCTTCCTGCTGCTGGTTCTTCCCGCGTTTTCTGCGGGGAGCCCCGCTTCCGGCGCTCCCGCGAACTGGAATGAAAAGACCATCCGGGATAATCTCCGCCTGGTGGCGAAATGGCAGGCGGAGCATCCCAGAAAACGCTCGCCGCTGCACTGGACCTACGGCGCCTTTTATTCCGGCCTGGTGCAGTATGGCCTGGCCGTCCCGGAAGGGCCGGGATTGCCGCTGCTGAGGAAAACAGGAGGGGAACAGGAATGGAAAACCCTAAAACGGCATTACCATGCGGACGATCACGCCGTGGGCCACGCCTGGATGGAGATGGCGATGGAAGACGGAAATACCGCCGCGGCGGAGAAAATACGCGCCGTGCTGGACGGGGTGATGAACCGGCCCTCCTCCGCTTCCCTCCAGTTCGGGACTCCCGGCTGCCAGGACCGCTGGAGCTGGTCGGACGCCCTGTTCATGTCCCCTCCCGTGTTCGTGAAGCTGGCGGCCTATACCGGAGACCGCCGGTATCTGGAATTCATGGACAGGGAATACAAGCTCACCTGCGACTATCTTTTTGACCGGAAGGAAGGGCTGTTTTTCCGTGATTCCCGTTACTTCACCATTCCGGCGGCTAATGGGAAAAAGATGTTCTGGAGCCGGGGCAACGGCTGGGTGATTGCCGGACTGCCGCTTATTCTTCAGGACATGCCCGCGGACTGGCCTTCCCGCCCCTTTTATGAGGATCTGCTCAAGCGTATGGCGGCATCCCTGAAAAAATGCCAGTCGCCCGACGGTTCCTGGCACGCCAGCCTGCTGGACCCGGAAGAGCCCCCCTTGAAGGAGATGAGCGGCACCCTCTTTATCATGTACGGGATGCTGTGGGGGGTGAACCAGGGGTATCTGGATGCGGATGAATATCTTCCCGTCATCCGCAGGGCGTGGAAGGCCGCCTGTGATTCCGTCAACGCGGAAGGCGCGCTGGGCTGGGTGCAGCCTATTGCGGACAAGCCGGGCCATTATTCCGGGGAGGATACGGAAGCATACGGCGCGGGCGCCTACCTGATGGCCGGCACCGAACTGCGCAAATACGTCATTGGCCGGGACCATCCGCAGAGAAAGACCGTAACCGTCACGAACCCACTGGCCAAGTTCCGTCCTGCTGAAACCGTGTCGGTGCCCTGGCCGTCCGGAACTTCCGGGAATGCCGCCGCCCTTCGCGTGTTTGACGTCCGCCACGGGCGCGTCATCCCGCACCAACTGGCGGATACGGATGGAGACGGAAGGACGGATACTCTTTTGTTCCAGAGCAATTTCCGGCCCGGAACGGCCCGTGATTTCTGGATTCTGAACGATTCCTCCCTGAAGGCGGCTCCTTCCGCGGACGTCTG
>ENA-OWOF01000523-OWOF01000523.1-gut-metagenome-genome-assembly--contig:-NODE-523-length-13186-cov-3.667938_pt1 | contig 13186 bp, 9 predicted proteins | sample MGYA00248255_ERZ651790 | MGnify/ENA primary metagenome ERZ651790 (study PRJEB26908, sample SAMEA4031711) | gut metagenome | biome: gut; feature: normal infant; material: stool | place: China | collected 2015 ...
AGTCCCGATTCAATGTACAAATACGAGCAAAAATATCCATTTTTTGGCCTTCAGGCTGGCGTACGCAACAATAGCATCATCAATGGCTGGATACAGAAATACTTGTATATCCTAATGTTACGTCTGGCAACACTTAACCGCACCTATGTTTACGAGGATTTTTATTCACTGCCGGCTCTTCCTGAATCCTTGTCCGAAAAGAACGAATGGCTGGAAAATGTTCCGATTATCCTGAAACAGATTGAGCAGAATTCCATTCCATTGGAAGACATCACAACAATACTGCCATTGGATCAGTCGCGCATATACAGGGCTAAACATAAGCTGAAGAATGCACTGGAGTCCCTTTCCAATTCGCTTACTTCAGCAATACAACATCAAAAAGTTACTCAACAGCTGTCTGAAGATGAAATTCAGGATTTTTACCAAATAGCATCAGATAGTATTGGCAGAGAAATGAAGTGGATTACAGAAGTATCTGCCATAACTGATGATGAGCACAAAAGCTGTAACAAGTTCGATTGTGTCGGAAGAATACGTCAGCTGATGCCGGCAGAGGCATTCTGTACGGATAAAACAATAGGATATGTCAATTTTAAGGAGTCTTTCAGTGCTGCTACACTATACTCTTTCAAAAACTGCTGGCTCCGAAGCTTCCAGTATCAGCCTAAAAGTGAATATAGGGTTTTTCCGGAGAATCTTGACAAGGCCTTCCAGGCTTTAAGATTGACCGACAAACAGATAATCATCGGATTCCACTTCAACTGGTACAATGCTTATCCTCAGAATTTACGGAAGGAAAACGAGTATAAGTTCAAATCCCCTGACAACAGATTGTTGTATAGTCTGTCTGGAGACCACACAATCGAATTTACAAATACTGTGATTATTCTCAACAAGTCAGACCTGCCCAAACTGAAATTACTTGATCCGCCTTCCACACTAAAGGACAAGTTTCATTTGAAATGTATCAATAAACAATACAAGTTATATGCCTCTGTAATCAAATTATCCGAAAACGAACCTCTTCTGAATGAATATATCAGTTCGGGAGCATACTTGGAAAAAGAATTGAAACAGATGGCATTGGTTTGTACAGAGCTGGACGCACAGATACTATGGAAGCAGAATATACCTGTTGTCATGATTAAGGTGCTCGACCGCTTTATTGACAGCGGCAATGAAAATCTTTCCGAAATCCGTCCGTTCAATGCCGACTGATACACATTCAGATATCAGATTGACACTTCTGACTATTAGAAAACCATCATAAAACATACAAGTTAAAAATTGGAAAAACAAAGAATTGGGAAGACCTCTATGTTCACAGCAAATGAAACACAACATTCATTAGGTCGTCTCATTTAGAAACACTATCTTTGTAACAGGTCTATACAATAAATATATGAGTAGAATCAAGATTAAAAACTTCGGTCCGTTGAAAGTAACAGCATCTGTAACGGACGGATGGATAGATATAAAGAAAGTAACCGTTTTTACGGGTAACCAGGGTAGCGGTAAAAGTACGGTTGCCAAACTGGTTTCCACCTTTACATGGATGGAGAAGGTCTTGACACGGGGTGATTTCAAGGAGAAAGAATTTACCGCCGCCAAGTTCAAGAACAAGTATTGCGGTTACCATCGTATTTCCAATTATTTCATAAAGGAACAGACTGAGATTTTCTACGAAGGGGATTCCTACAAGTTTACCTACACGAAGCAAGGCGAACTTGTCATAGAAAAGAATGAGAATGCATTGGACAGCTATGCCCTTCCTCAAATCATGTACGTTCCTGCCGAACGGAATTTCATCAGCATGGTCAACAAACCGAATCTGATTAAGGATTTGCCGGATGCCTTGCTAGGTTTTCTTACGGAATATGACAAAGCCAAACAACGCATTAAGAGTAGTCTGGAACTGCCTATCAATCATGCGCAACTGGAATATAACAAACAAAATGACATTGTTTATGTCAAAGGTGAGGACTATAAGGTGAAGTTGATGGAAGCGTCCAGCGGATTCCAATCCATCGTACCGCTTTATTTGGTTTCTTTACATTTGTCCGAATCTGTAAAAAGTCAGGCGAATAGTGCCCAGAAGATGAGCAGCGATGAAGCGAAACGCTTCGAAGCGGAAGTTGCGAATATATGGAACATACCGAACCTTACGGACGAGCAACGGAGGATTGCCCTTTCAGCCGTTTCTGCCAGATTCAACAAATCGGCATTTGTCAACATTGTAGAAGAACCGGAACAAAACCTTTATCCGGAATCGCAATGGATGATAATGAAACAGTTGCTGGCTTTTAACAATGCTTTGGAAACAAACCGTTTGGTGATTACAACACATAGCCCATACCTTATTAATAGCCTGACCGTCGCTGTCAAAGCCGGTATGCTGTTGGCTGTAGGTAATCTTTCCTGTGAGGTACAAGAAAGGATAAATGCTATTTATCCCATAGAAGCTGCCATACACCCTGACGAAATCGCTATTTACGAGTTCAACGAGATAGAAGGGACGGTAACTGTACTGGACACATATCATGGGCTTCCTTCCGATGAGAACTTCCTCAACAGGATGCTGGAGAGAACAAACGAAGATTTTGCCGATTTATTGGAAATACAGCAGGAATTATGATTGACTTCTTCCCGACACAACATATATCATCATCAAACAGACGCAAATTCGGTATATGCGACCGTCCGGCTCCTGCCGCTGAAAAAGCATATATTGCAGAAAAACAGGGTCAGGATTGGATTGCGGCGGTGGACAATTATCCTCAGATAAAGGTGAATTTCGTACCGGTTGACCATTGCATTGAACTGCGCAGGGCGGACGGGAGTATGGACAACCGCTGCGACGGCTGCCTGTTTTATAGAGATACGATCATATTTGTAGAGTTGAAGCAAAGAAAAGGCAAGGGTAATCAATGGATAAAAGACGGCGAACAGCAGTTGCGTTCTACCATTGGTTATTTTGAACAACAGGAAGAGGCACGGAATTTTCCCATAAAAAAAGCCTACATAGCCAATAGCGAAAAACCTTTGTTTAGAACCGGTCAGGCAGTACGTATGGAACGCTTTTTCTTGGAAACAAACTATATACTGAGAATCGAGAACAGAATAAATATTGAATAATTGGTTGACCCTGCAGTGATTTTCGGCGAAAAACGGAACTCCGGTACGAAACTTGATGCCTACATTTGCACTGTTAACAAAATGTTTCACTTAAAACCTGTTGATTTATGGACTATATCCAAAAGATTAAGTTGCTGAACGAGTTGATGCTCAATGCAACACCGCAAAATGTAGATTTCACGCCGCAAAACGGCAATTATTGTGTGGCACTGATAGCTACGCGGCCTGTTCACACTTGGGGATACCAAAAGCGTAACTTCAAGATTAAGGGACGCTTGGAAGAAGGCAAGACGGTCTCTGCCGATTTGATAGCGGAAAATGAAATGCTTTTTGGCGTGGAAGGCCTGCCTTACGTGGCTCACGAGGGTGACCGTACCCCTATCTTCAAGATAATTCGTGCTTCCATTTTCTGTGCTTATGCGGGGTTGCAGCTTACAGACCTGCATCTGGGGATGCGGAAGATTGCCTGGTCAGATTATCCTTTCAAGAGACCGGATAAGGAAGAACAGGCAAAAGCAGAAGTCAGATTTATGAAACGTCTGGCATCGGTAATGACTGTTCCGGATCATTGTGTGGTAGGACGTTCCGTGGTAACGCATCTCACTTCCACCCGTTTGCGGGATGTTATGCTGTACAACAAGGAGTACGAACCGTCCTTATATGGAAAGATAAAGGATTCAATAGAATCCTTATCTCCCTTTATTCCGGCAAAGGACTATGCCGATAATGTGGTTCCCGATGTATTTGTTTCGCAACAGGATTGGGAAAATCCTCGTGACACTTATGAACATCAGGTTATCATACTCAATGCCAAAAGCAAAAAGAAAGAACAGTTCTGGTGGGATTACCTGAAACTCAATATTTTCCTGAGCGATTTGGAGTATTATTTCGGCTACTATATTTTGATGAACCGTTGGCAGATTCCGATGATTCAGAGGTGGATTGCCGAATATCGCGAAAAAGGTTTCTTCGAGTCCCAGCGTGCGAAGGATTATCTTCTGTTCTATTTGAAAGCCGGAGAAAAGACACCGGTTCGTGTTTTAAACTCACAGGGGGTGCAGGTTAAGATGAAGATACCTTCAAGATAAGCCGGTAACATAATGTTTCTCATAGGGAAAAGCGGATTATGTATATTTCATAGGCATTTCTTTGCCGATAGAATGCATAATTGGCCTTTCCCTTTGTTTTTATGGTATATATTTATACTTTTGCCGTAAAAAATACCATCCGGTCGGTATTTTTTAGGGATATGGTGGAACAGGGATAGAATCCGGTTGCCGGAAGATGGAATAACAAAGACATAGAGGAACATCTCTGTTTTGAAATTCCACTTTCTGTTTGGGTTCCTCTATGCCGAACAAACCGACTAATCGGCTTATTTGAAGACAAATATAGGCAAAAAATAATATATGTATAAGAAAAAAAAAGAAAAAGGCATCGTTGGCATTTATTTCATAAACTGGTATGTATGGTCATAAATGATTTAATGGTAATTGGGTAGGACATATTTAATTATACTAAAAATGAACGTGTTTTCACTCAAAAGACCTACTTTTGTATGATACTAAAAAACAAGGTTATGAAAGGAGTAAAAGGCTCAGAAACAAAAAGATTAATCAGGGAAGCTGCATACAAACAGTTTCTGACAAAAGATTACAACACGGTTCCCCTGAAGGAGATAGAAAAAAGTCTGAATTTATCAAGAGGATGTATGTCATATCATTATCCAAGCAAGCAGGAACTGTTTATTGATGTGATTGATTTTTACATTTTTCACAAACAAGATGCCAAAAATAAGTTCAAGGACATTTCTCACACCTCTCTGCTTGAATTTATTGATTATTACATAAAGAAGGTGGAGGAAACGATGAATGCAATGAGGATCTATCTCATAGAAAAAGAGAAGACCAATATTACACGTGCATATCTTAACTTGATTTTGCAGGCAGAATATTTCTATCCGGGATTTAACGAGGCTTTCAACGAAATAACAAATAAGGAGATTAAATTATGGGAAAGAATATTTGTGAAGGCTGTTGAAACAAAAGAAATAAGATCCGATGTTAATCCTTCTACATTGGCTTTGACATTTCGAATCCTGCTGTTTGGAAAATGTTTTCAGGATGCATTGGTGAATGGATTGCGAATAGAAGAACTGAAAGTAGTTCTTTATAATCAATATGAACTAATTAAAAATTGAACTAATGAAGAAAGATGTTTTTATTACTGGGCTTGCAAGCTTCTTTCCGAACTCTCCTGTTTCCAATGATGAAATGGAAGAGTTCTTGGGACTCATTTCTGGAAAACATTCCAAAGTGCAACGGATAGTTTTAAAGCAAAATGGAATTAAACGGCGATACTATGCCTTAAACAAAAATCAGGAAATCACACATACAAATGCAGAAATGGCGATGCTGGCTATACGTAAGTTACTGGCATTGACCAATAAGAGCCAAAAGGACATTGAGTTGCTTGCTTGTGCTACTGCGACCCCTGATCAGATCCTGCCTTCTCATGCGTCTATGGTACATGGGCTTTGGGAAGAACCTGTTGAAATATTCTCTTCTGCTGGAGTTTGTCTGTCTTGTCTGCAAGCGCTGAAAATAGCTTATTTGAGCATAGCCGCATCAGAAAAACAGAATGCAATATGCAGTACATCTGAATTGGTGTCAGCAATGCTTTTATCCAAAAACTTCGATATCGAATATGAAAGATGCTGCAATTTGGGTACCAATCCATATATGGCTTTGGAAAAGGACTTCCTGCGCTTTATGTTAAGCGATGGTGCGAGTTGTGCATTATTGGAAAATCATCCGGGAGAAAAGGGCGTATCTTTAAAGATTGAATGGATAGAAATGGATTCATATGCCAATGAAACCCCTACCTGTATGTTTGCCGGAGCTGTCCGGAGGGAGGACGGTGAACTGAAAAGCTGGAAATCTTTTGAAAGTCAGGAATTGGTCGATGAGTCCCTTATGGTTATTAAACAGGACATTAAACTTTTAGGGGCGAAGTTGATGCCGTTATGGATTAGACATATTAAATCATGTCTGAATAAACATGGCATGACTCCTGACGATGTGGATTATGTAATACCTCACTCTTCGTCAATGGTTATTTATGGTAATCTCATTGAAGCGATGAAAAACGAGAGTTTTGAATTGTACAAACGAGAGTGGTTTACCAATCTTACTTGGGTGGGAAATATCGGATCGTCAGCGATACTGGCTGCCTTGGATGAGTTCTGTTCTACCCGTAAACTCAAATCCGGTGAAAAAATACTGCTGCTTGTCCCTGAAAGCGGACGCTTTTCTTATGGAACAGTGCTATTAAGTGTCGTATAAATTTGGAAATAAACGATAAATAACGTATTTTTGCGCTGTTAAAACGACATAGTATAGTATCATATATCATCTTCCAAACGAAAAGTGGAAAATTTCAAAGAGATAAGATGGAATATGACGGCTTGCGCTATATTAAAAAATATAGCACAGGTGCGTCAGCATCATCTCTAGGTATTCCACTACCGCGTTGGGGTGTTGATTGCATCTGTGCTATTTTTTATAATATAGGCAGTAGGATGGACCCGAATTTGAAACAGCGGATTATAGAGGAGGCATACAGGTTATTCATCACAAAAGGAATGAAGCAGACCTCATTCTGCGATGTGGCTGTCGCCGTGCATAAATCCAAAGGGGCTGTCATACACTACTTTCCTTCCAAAAAGAAACTGATTGATGCGGTTGTCAGAATGCGTTTTTTCCCCGACTCGCAGATTTCTTGTGAAATGTATTCCTTGGCTGACAAGGATTGGAATGAGTTTTTAAGGCAATACAGGAATCCGATAGAACGGGTGATAAACAGTTTTCCAAAACATCTGAATGGCAATCTCCTGGTATGTTATATGCAGTTTGTTTCCTCCGCCCATGAATATATGGACGAATTTCCACAAATGTATCAGCAACTCCTTATCCGGGAACAGGACTTTCTTTCCAATGTGGCTTATGGTCATAAAATAAGTTTGAAGGATGCCAAGGCGTTCAGCAGACAGGCATTGAACACTTCTATTGGTAAGACTTTCTTGGGGATGTTCTCAGAAATTTAAGCCCGCATTCCTTTCCTTTTCCTCCCTATCAGTTCATTCCGTTGTCTTTTAGACTGATAAATGATAAAACTTTACTTGCTGGAACCTGTTTTTTTTCATTATTCTTGGAAAAGGCTTATCTTTGCAAAATAAACCGACTGGTCGGTTTATTTTGCAAAGAATTTTAATAGAATATAATGAATTAAAAAGTGAATAATTGGAAAGTAGGAATAAATTGTTGAAATCTTTGCGCCTGCAACCGCTTCTTGCCAAAATAGCGGTAGGATATATGGCCAAGATTGTAGTCATAAGTGGTATTGCTTACGTTGGCATCTGCGAATGGAAAGAGACTAAGGCCAGGGAAATGGAAGTACGGATGATTAACCGGAAAAAGCATGAGATAAATGATATATACGTGAAAATGCTCAGGCTTTCTTTCTTCTGTGAAACCTTTATGGAGTGGAGTGAGCAGGATTTTTTATCATTTCAGAAACGGAGACGGCACATTGACAGCCTGTTGTGTAGCTTGAGGTACTCCTCTTCCGGCTCACATACAGACAGCATCCGTAATTTGTGGAGAGCCAAGGAGCGGTATATGCGGGAAATCATATATTGGGTACACAGGCAGGAGGAAGCCGACCGGGAAATTGCAGCGCAGATTCCGGCCATTGCCAGACAGAGTGAACGGGAAAATGCCCCCAAAGGGGGATTCCTGAAGAGGTTGTTCGCAAAACGCCACAAGGCGGATTCTCCTTCTGCCGCCTCCATGCTTCATGAACTTAACCGGAGCGTGGTGGGCAGACAGCAGGCGTATGCCCGGAAGCTGGCAGAACGGACGGACAGCTTGGATGGGATGAACAGAAGGCTGAACGTGCAGTTGCGGCAGATGATTGAGAATATGGACGGAACGGTACAAGCGGAATTGAAGAGACAGGAAGAAGAAGTTGCGGAAGCCGGGAAACGGTCATTTGCCACGGTCATCGGTCTGACGGCATTCATGGTTTTGCTGCTGATATGGTCCTACATGGTGATACACCGGGATATGATGCGTATAAACCGTTATAAAAAAAGGCTGGAAGGCACAGTCCGTCAGTTGGAGCAGACCGTTCTTGAAAACGAGGAACTGATTGAGGCAAGAAAGAAAATCATGCTGGCCGTAACCCATGACTTGCGCGCGCCGCTTGCTTCTATCAGCAGCTATGCGGAATTGCTTTCCACGGAAAGAGAAGTGTCGAAGTGCAGAGAATACAGCCGGAACATACGGCAGGTGGCGGGACACATGTCTTCCATGCTGAATTCCCTGTTGGGATTTTTCCGGTTGGAAAGTGGCGGGGAAAAGGCCGTTCCTGTCCCGTTCAGGTTATGTTCCGTCACCGAGATTTTGGAAACGGATTTTATGCCGCTGGCAGCAGGAAAAAACCTTTTGCTGAACGTGCTGAGTGCCGGAGATGCGGTTGTTATAGGAGATAGGGACAGGATAATACAGATAGGAAGCAACTTGTTGTCCAATGCAATCAAGTTTACGGAGCAGGGAAGTGTAACGGTTCGCACACAATTTGACCAGGGCGTATTGACGCTTATCGTGGAAGATACCGGCACCGGAATGGACGATGAGGAGCAGACACGCATTTTCACTGCATTCGAGAGGCTTCCCAATGCGATTGCGGAAGAAGGGGTCGGACTGGGACTTTCAATAGTAAAAGGTCTGGTCGGATTGTTGGACGGCAGGATTGAAGTGGCAAGCCGGAAAGGGGTGGGCAGCCGGTTCACTGTCTGTCTTCCTCTGGCTGTGGCAGAGGAAGCGATGGCGGAGAGCGGCAGGAGCCGGATTTCCGTACGGTCCTATACGGTACTGGTATTGGACAATGACACCGTTTTGCTGGCGGCAATCAGAGAAATGTTTGCGTATCACGGGGTGGCTTGCACGGTATGTGAGAACACGCGTGATCTGATGGAGTATGTCCGCAGCCGTAGTTATGACCTTTTGATTACGGATTTGAAAATGCCCCGGACAAACGGATTCGAGGTGTTGAAGCTCCTGCGCATGGCCAATGTGGGAAATTCACGGAGCATTCCGGTTATCGCGAGTACCGCATCGGGAAACTGCGATACGGGGGATTTGTATGCGGCAGGGTTTTCGGGCTGTTTGAAAAAGCCGTTTTCCGCCGAAGAACTTTTGCAGGTATGTACGGAATGTCTGGGAAGTGAAAGGCAGTCTGAACAGATAGACCTCGATGCCCTGCTGAAATATGGGAACAGGAGGAAGATGCTGGATACCCTGATTCGGGAGACAAGGAAGGATATGGAGGCTATGGCTGAATGTGCAGAAAAGAATGATCATGAGGCACTGAAAGAATGGATACATCATCTGACAGGCTCATGGGAGATCATTCATGCCGGCAAGCCGCTGCGTGAGTTGTTCGCACTGCTTCAGGATTCGGGAGAGTTTTCTGTGGACGAGTTCGGGCGGACTGTACAGCAGGTATTGGATAAAGGAAAAGAAATAATATGTTTGGCACAACAGGCTAAGAAGGCTTATGAGAGTAATTGTTGTTGAGGACAATGTCTTGTTCTGTAATTATATCTGCAATTTTTTGCAGAAGGCGGATTTGGATACTGTAAGGACTTACAGGCTGGCACAGGCTAAGAAGATCATTGGGACATCCGTCCGTGAGGATGACATCGTATTGGCGGATTTAAGATTGCCTGACGGGGAAAGTACCACGCTGTTGCAGTGGATGAGGGAGAACGGCTATATGCACCCGTTCATCATGATGACTAATTATGAAGAGATACATTCTGCGGTTCATACCATGAAGCTGGGTGCGGAAGATTATATCCTCAAACCGCTGGTTGAAACCAAGCTGCTGCCCGTCATCAAAAAAATAAGGACGGCAAACGAGGCTTTCACCAAGGTAATCTATGAACGCAAAAGCACCCCTTTTTGCGAGTTGAACCGGTACATTCACATGGTAGCGCCGACGGATATGACGGTACTGATATTGGGAAGCACCGGAACGGGAAAGGAACACCTGGCAAAAAAGATTCACAGGCAGAGCCTTAGATCCGGCAAGCCGTATGTAACGGTCGATTGCGGCAGTTTGTCCAAAGAACTGGCACCTTCCGCCTTTTTCGGTCATGTCAAGGGGGCGTTTACCGGAGCCACAGAGGAAAAGGCAGGATATTTTCAGGAAGCGCAGGGAGGCACCCTGTTCATGGATGAGGTGGAGAACCTTTCGATAGAAACGCAGCGGATGCTGTTGCGTGCCATGGAGGAACGGCGGTATCGTCCGGTAGGCGGACAACGGGACAGGCTGATGGATGTGCGCATCATTGCGGCCACCAATGAGGATTTGCAGGAGGCTGTTGCGGAAAAGCGTTTCCGGAAGGATCTGCTTTATCGCTTTCAGGATTTTACCATCACCGTACCTGCATTGCATAATTGCCTGGAGGATATACTGCCTTTGGCGGATTTTTTCCGGGAGCAATCTTGCGGGTTGCTCCGGAAAGAGGTCTTGGATTTTGACGAACCGGCAAAGAAGATGCTGCTGGGATACAGTTGGCCGGGAAATGTACGGGAACTGAAACAGGTCATTCATGCGGCGGTATTGATATGCAAAGGAAAACTGATTACCCCCAATTCCTTACGGCTCCAATATACGGGAGAGTCCGTTTCTGACCCCATGGGGAAAGAGAAGATAGACAAGTGTTTGCAGAAAGATGAAAGAAGAAACATAGAACAGATCAAGACGGCTCTTTCCATCTCTAAAGGGAACCTGACACAGGCAGCGGCCTTGTTGGGAATCAGCCGCCCGACCCTTTACAAGAGAATGAGCCTGCACGGAATTTCCAGATAGGTTTGTTTGCGATACAGTTTTCCCCCTCATCAAAGGAAAATCGAATTTGTCTTGCCGGCCGCATTTGCCGAATCTTTTCATGGAAATTTTCCTTGCGGCTTCGCCGTGGAAAATTTTCACGAAAAAGAATGCGGCGGCAATCCAGATTCGATTTGAAAAACGATTACAGGGGCAAACTGCGACCGACGTGACGCATGGATAAAGGATATGGGCTGCTTGAAGAGGCCGTGTTTCATAATCCATGAAATTCCACATATCCAGCCGGAATACAAGTCTTATGAAAGTCTTGCTGTAAAAAAGCGGAAGGCATGAGAAGACAGGGGGCTTCAGCTCCCTCTGTTCTGCATGGTTTTGTCTTGCCTGCCCGCCTGCTCTTTTTCTGGTGTCGGATGCGCAGGCTTTTTCCCTTCTGCCTCACGTATCTTCTCTCTTTCCGTTTATTTACTTCCTTCTTCTCCGTTCACGGTTTAGCCGTTGGAAACAGTCATGTTTATGACATCTGACGACATTTGATGACATCTGATGACACCTTTTTGAAAATCAGCATATTATTTGGAAATACCCCATACCTTTGAAGCGTCAAAGCAATTCATTAACCCCTAAAAGAAAAGGTATGGCACAAGAAAAGACCCCGAACGAAAAGCCCAAACGGACCCGGAAGCCGAAGGCCGGAAGTGATGCTCTTCCGGTGGAACAGATTACGGAATTGATGCTGGTTCATAACAAGAACGATCCGAAATTCGGAGTACAGGCTGTCAGTGAAATTGACAAGGACGGAAAAGCGAAGACGGTTCCGGCGGACGAGAAGAATGAAAATTCATTCCTGAAATTCGACAAGAATTCGAGTATTCTCGAAAACTTCATCAAGAATTTTTGGAGCCAGCTCAAGGAACCTACCCATTTCCGCCTGCTCCGCATGACCTACCACGACTACAAGGTGAACAAGCAGGCCATCAGGGATTTGTCAGAGGGAAAGCAGACGGATGCGGTGAAAGAGTTCCTCAAACGCTACGAAATCCGTCCGAGAGAAAACAAGAAGGAACAAAGTGTAAACCAAAAAGAAACAACAGCTATGGCAGACAAAGAGACACAACCGCAGGAACCCCTGCAACAGAGCGAAGTACAGCAGGCGGCACAGCAACAGCAGCAGCCCCAGGCTCAACAGGCAGCGCAGGAGTCGCAAGGACCGCGTTACCGGTATAATGAGAACATGGTCAACTGGGAGGAGTTGGAAAAGGTCGGAATCTCAAAGGCTTCGCTGGAACAGCAGGGACTCCTTGATTCCATGCTGAAGGGCTACAAGACCAACAAACTGGTGCCCCTGACCATCCATCTTTCCGGTTTGCTGACAGCCAAACTGGATGCAAGGCTCTCACTCATCCCGCAACAGGACGGACAGGTAGGACTGGCCATTCACGGCATACGCAAGGAACCGCAGTTGGAACGTCCTTATTTCGGGTTTAACTTTAACGAGGAGGACAAGAAGAACCTGCGTGAGACCGGCAACATGGGGCGTGTGGCGGAACTCAATCTGCGCGGCAGTGAATATACCCCCTGTCTGATTTCCATCGACAAGAGCACCAACGAGCTGGTTGCCGTCCGTCAGGAGCACGTTTACATCCCGCAGGAAGTGAGCGGGGTCAAACTTACCGCAGAGGAAATCAGGCTGCTGAAGGAGGGACAGCCTGTCAAAGTGGAGGGCATGACTTCCAAAGCGGGCAAGGAATTCGATGCCACACTCCAGTACAGTGCCGAGCGCAGGGGACTGGAATTCATCTTTCCGAAAAACCAGATTTTCAACGAACGTTCCATCGGAGGCGTGCCTCTCTCGCCCACCCAGATAAAAATGCTCAGCGAAGGACATACCATCCTGGTGGAAGACATGAAGTTCAGGAACAGGAATGACACCTTCTCGTCCTTTGTAACGATAGACAAGGTAACGGGGCGCCCGCACTACACGCGGCACAATCCGGAAACCGGAGAGATTTATATTCCAAAGGAAATCTGCAACGTGCAGCTGACTGCCGAAGACAGGGAAACCCTGCGCAAGGGACAGCCGGTCTATCTGGAAAACATGATCGGGCGCAACGGGGAGGAATTCTCCTCG
>ENA-OWOF01000525-OWOF01000525.1-gut-metagenome-genome-assembly--contig:-NODE-525-length-13166-cov-14.221636_pt1 | contig 13166 bp, 15 predicted proteins | sample MGYA00248255_ERZ651790 | MGnify/ENA primary metagenome ERZ651790 (study PRJEB26908, sample SAMEA4031711) | gut metagenome | biome: gut; feature: normal infant; material: stool | place: China | collected...
TGCTCCCGTGCAGTTGTAGATAACGGCTGGAAGCCCAAGGATCTGCAGGTTGGACAGACCGGTAAGACCGTTCGTCCCCAGATCTACTTCGCAATCGGTATCTCCGGTGCTATTCAGCACGTAGCAGGTATGGAAGAATCTGATCTTATTGTTGCCATCAACAAAGATGAGACTGCTCCTATCTTCGATGTAGCTGACTACGGTATCGTAGGAGACCTGAACAAGATCGTTCCCGCTCTGACCGAGCAGCTGAAGGCTGCAAAGGCTGAGAAGGCAGCGAACTAATTCCGAAGAATAATATATCAGAACTCCGCCTTGTCCCTCGGCTTGCCCGGGAGCCGGGCGGAGTTTTTTGCGAAAAAGTAATAAAAGATTCTTATCTTGCATGCTTGCGCACGTAAGAATTGCATAGTAAAATAAAATGATACCAGGGTTAACAAGAATGAGAGATGAAAAATTATGGCAAAACAAAAAGAAGTAAAAACCAACGCCATGCGTATTCTGGAATCTCTGAAGATTCCTTATACCCATCACACCTATGAGTGCGAGGAATTCGTGGACGGGCTTCAGATAGCAGACAAGCTGTCCCTGCCCTATGAGCAGGTCTACAAGACGCTGGTCACCGTGGGCAGCAGTAAGAACTATTTTGTATTCGTCATCCCCATCGCGGAGGAACTGGATATGAAAAAAGCAGCGAAATCCGTCGGAGAAAAAAGCGTGGAGATGATCCATGTAAAAGACATCAATGCCATCACCGGATACATTCGCGGCGGCTGCACAGCCATCGGCATGAAAAAACAGTATGTGACCAGAATTGATGAAAGTGCGAAGACTCAGGAACAAATCTATGTCAGCGGCGGCAGGATCGGGTCTCAGATCCAATTGAAGCCGGACGACCTTGCGAAAGCAGCGAAAGCGGAGTTCGCAGATATTATCAGACACGACAATTAATGCATGAAATGTATCAAAAGAATGCTGAAGATAAAGGAGTACGCATGGAAAACCAGAAAACAATCCTCGATTACGATACCGTAACACTGGACGAAGCACAGGATGCGGTGATCATCATAGATCAGACCCTGCTTCCGGGCAAGATTGAACTGATCGCATTACATACCGCACAGGAGATGTGGGATGCCATCTATCTGCTGAAGGTCCGGGGAGCACCTGCCATCGGCGTAGCGGCGGCATTGGGCATCTACCTGCTGGCAAACCGCATCGAGACGGAAGACTTCGAGGAGTTTTATCAGAAATTTACAGAATATAAGGAATATCTGGATTCTTCCAGACCAACCGCAGTGAATCTGTCCTGGGCGCTGAAGCGCATGGATGCCGTAGCTGTAAAGGCTGGCAGAGATGAGCACAAGACAGTAGCAAAAGTGAAGGAAATCCTGCATAACGAGGCACTGCAGATTCGGGCAGAAGATGTGGAAGTATGTCGAAAAATCGGAGAATTCGGACTGGAGCTGGTAAAACCGGGAGATGGTATTCTGACCCACTGTAATGCAGGACAACTTGCAACGGTAAAATACGGTACCGCAACCGCACCGATTTATCTGGGACAGGAGAGAGGTTACAACTTCCATGTATTTGCGGATGAGACCAGACCTCTTTTGCAGGGAGCCAGACTGACTGCATTTGAACTGCATTCTGCGGGTGTGGATGTGACATTGATCTGTGACAATATGTCCGCTTCCGTCATGTCCAAGGGCTGGGTACAGGCAGTATTCGTAGGTTGTGACAGAGTGGCAGCCAACGGCGATACTGCGAACAAGATCGGTACCAGCGTGGTGGCAGCAGTGGCAAAACAGTACGGTGTGCCGGTATACATCTGTGCACCTACTTCCACTATTGATATGGCGACTGCCACCGGTGCAGATATCTGCATCGAACAGCGTAAGGCGGAAGAGGTTACTGAGATGTGGTATAAGGAACGCATGGCTCCGGAGGGTGTAAAGGTCTACAATCCGGCATTCGATGTGACGGATCATGAACTGATTGCCGGTATTGTAACGGAGTACGGTGTAGCGAGAGCACCTTACACGGAGAGCCTGAAGGAGATTATGGATCGCAAGGCACAGAGAGGCTGATGGTGAAGATATGAGGCAGAATATAAGTCTTGCGGAGATCTCCGACGGTTATTTATACAAAGCGAATGATATGGTAAAGGCAGACTGCGGTGGCTGTGAAGGATGTTCGCAGTGCTGTCGCGGCATGGGAAGCTCCATTATTTTAGATCCCTACGATGTCTATCGGCTGACTACGGGAATTGGAAAAAGTATGCAGGAGCTCTTAGCGACGTCGGTGGAGCTCAACGTGGTGGACGGTGTGATCTTACCGAATTTGAAAATGCAGGGAACCAGGGAAGCCTGTGCATATCTGGATACGGAGGGACGATGCAGCATTCACCCGTACCGCCCCGGAATCTGTCGCTTATTTCCTTTAGGAAGACATTATGAGAACGGGGGACTGTTTTATTTTCTCCAGACCGGAGAATGTGTGAAGGAGAACCGCAGTAAGGTGAAGGTCAGCAAGTGGATCGATACACCGGAATTGAAGAGAAATGAGCAATTCAAGCTGCAATGGCATGATCTGTTATCTGCCATGACAGATAGAGTTGCAGGAGAAGACGAAGGGAAACAGCGGGAGGAAAATCTGCTGCTGTTGCGTCTGTTTTACTTATTGCCGTATGAGGGGACAACAGATTTTTATTCACAGTTTACGGAAAGGATGGAACATTGGAATGAACAAATCGGATAAGTTAAATAAGCTTCCTATTGAAAAACGGTTACTGAGTGTATTTCGCAGAATCTCTTTATTATTAAGTGCGACAGGTGTTATTGCCTGTGTTGCCATGGGAATCGTCAGTTACCAGTATTCTTATGCGCTGCGCCATTACGGTTTCACACAGGGTGACATCGGTAAGGCGATGATCGTCATCGCAGAGATGCGGAGCGAGACCCGTGCTGCTATCGGCTATGATGACGATAACCTGATCGCCACAGCAAAAAATGCCCATGACTTGACAGCGGAACAGTTGGATACCTATATCAGTGCCCTGGAAGATGATATGATCACGGATGAGGGAAGAGCCACTTACCAACAGATCAAGGACGGCGTAGCTTCTTACCTGCAGATCGAGGCACAGATACTGGAACTGGGTACATCTTCCGATCCTGCTAAGCGGCTGCAGGCACAGCAGATGGCAGGCGACCAGATGGATCCCGTGTTCCAGCAGGTATATGCAGATATGACGAGCCTGTTGGACAGCAGTGTAGCGAACGGAAATGCCATGGAAGCCAAGCTGAATGTCTTCCGTGTGGTTATTTTTATCGTAATCCTTCTGATCATCGGAGTAGGCTTTGCAGGATCTGAAAAGGCGGGAAAAAGAATTGCCAGAGGAATCGCCGGACCGCTGAAAGCACTGGCAGACAGACTGGATGGCTTCGCAGCAGGTGATCTGACATCTGATTTCCCCGAAGTGAAGACAGAGGATGAAATGGCAGTGATGAACCGTGCGGCTACAGCAATGGCGACAAACCTCCGAATGATCATCGAGGATATCAACCAGGCATTAAATGCTATGGCAAACGGCGACTGGACAGTGAAGTTCCGTTATCCCGATCTCTATGTGGGCGATCTGGATGAACTGAAAGAAGCGCTGAGAGATATTAAGTATAAGATGAATGAAGCGCTGTACAATGTTAATGAAGTATCCGGACAGGTATCCATGGGTGCCGGAAGTCTGGCAGATGCAGCACAGTCTCTGGCTGAGGGTGCAACCGAACAGGCAGGCGCTGTAGAGCAGCTGCAGGCGACGATTACCAATATTGCTTCTATGGTAGACAATACTGCAGAGCATACGAAGAATTCGAGCAGACAGGCACAGGAATACTCCGCTAAGGCGGATGAAGGTCGTACCGAGATGAATCATCTGATGGAAATTATGGGTCGGATCAATGAGACTTCCGAGAAGATCAGCAACATCATCGGCGAGATTGAAGATATTGCCAGCCAGACCAATCTGCTGTCCCTGAATGCTTCGATCGAAGCAGCCAGAGCCGGAGAAGCAGGCAGAGGCTTTGCTGTTGTGGCAGACCAGATAGGCAAGCTGGCAGAGCAGAGTGCCCAGTCCGCAGTCAATACCAGAAATCTGATCGGCGGTACGCTGGAGGAGATCCATGCCGGCAATGAAGCTGTGGATCATGCATCCCAGACCTTAAGCACTATCGTGGATGGTGTCCGCAAGATCGCACAGGATTCCGAGGAACTGACCCAAATCGCAGCTACCCAGGCGGATGCCATGAATCAGGCGGAGAGCGGTGTGAACCAGATCTCCGAGATCGTACAGTCCAATTCGGCGGCAGCAGAAGAGCTGTCTGCTACCAGTGAGGAACTTTTGGCTCAGTCTGAGAATATGACCAATCTCGTAAAACAGTTCAAACTGATCGATGAAGAGAAGATTCAGGCGAGAAAAAAGGAGGTTAAGCATGCCGGTATTTGATTTCAGCAGTACACCGGAAAATGAAAAGAAACAGGATCCTATATGCACCTATACAACGTTTTCTTCTAATGAGGGATCAGCCTCTGCGGAGAAACCGATTTTGATTCTGGATAACAGCAGTGAAAAATGGAAACATCATGCCGTGGGTGTATTCGGTAATCAGAGCAAACGGACCAATTTTGAATTTAAAGAGGAAGGCAGCAGCGCTTATGCCGATATTTTGCAGATTGATGCCCGTTTTGTCAGTCTGATCCGCTGGCTTGGTGAGAACCACATTAATGTGCGTCTCTCCGGAGAAAACAGAAGTGACGGCTATGCGGTATACAAGATCCGTGAGACCGCATTCGGCGGCGGTACCAAGCTGTCGGCGGAGGATGGATTTTTACAATTCATGATGGAGCGGCTGTTTTTAAGCAGTGCTCCCGCGGAAGAAGAACAGGGCGAGGACGAAGGGGAAGACGGCGATGATATGAAGCTTACCAGTCTTCAGAGTATCTCCGATTTCATGACCTGTGCCGGAAAGACCATGCCGGAAAATATCCGCCTGTGGGCGAGAAGAAACCTGGCAGTGGCAAGATCCCACGAGGTATCTCCCGAGGAGAGAAGACACGCGCAGAGAGCATTGTCCATCATGATGAACATTCAGTGGAAGGGCAATTATTTTGAAGCTATTGATCCGGTGGAAGCCAGACGGATCCTGGATGAGGAATTGTACGGCATGGAGAGGGTCAAACAGCGTATCATGGAGACCATTATCCAGATCAACCGTACCCACACTTTACCAGCCTATGGTCTGCTTCTGGTGGGACCGGCGGGAACCGGTAAATCCCAGATTGCTTATGCGGTGGCAAGGATTTTAAAGCTTCCCTGGACTACACTGGATATGAGTTCCATCAACGATCCGGAACAGCTGACCGGAAGCTCCAGGATCTATGCCAATGCCAAACCCGGTATCATCATGGAAGCTTTTTCCATGGCTGGTGAGTCCAATCTGGTATTTATCATCAACGAGCTGGACAAAGCAGCCAGCGGCAAAGGTAACGGCAATCCGGCGGATGTACTGCTTACCTTGCTGGATAATCTGGGATTCACGGACAACTATATGGAATGTACTGTGCCCACATTCGGTGTTTATCCGATTGCCACGGCTAACGATAAGGATCAGATCAGTGCCCCGTTAATGTCACGTTTTGCAGTGATCGATATTCCGGATTATACCCCGGAGGAGAAGAAGATCATTTTCTCCAGATTCGCATTGCCAAAGGTACTGAAACGCATCGGACTGCAGGCAAACGAGTGCACTATCACTGAAGAGGGACTGGAGGCAGTGGTGGAGATCTATTCCAACACCAGCGGTATCCGTGATCTCGAGCAGGCGGCGGAGCATCTGGCAGCCAACGCGCTGTATCAGATTGAAGTGGACGGATTAACAGAAGTCGTATTTGACGCGGAAAAAGTGAAGAAATTATTTCTGTAAGTAAGAGAAGCAGGTAATCGCAGGACGCGGTTGCCTGCTTTTTGTGCAAAGTCGGGGGCTTTTGACCCCGACATCATTATATAAAAACGAGTAGAGGAGAGGGAACATGACAAAGAAAGTATTAGTGATCACGGATGCACAGAATGAATTCATCACAGGAGCACTGGGCAACAAGGAGTGCGAGGCGGCGGTAAAAAATATCGTTGTCGCAGCGGAAAGTGGGGAATACTACAAGGTGATCATCACCAAGGATACCCATACGGCAGATTATCTGGACACCCAGGAAGGGAAAAGACTGCCCATTTTGCATGGACAGGAGGGGACAGCAGGGTATGAGATCCATCCGGACATCATGAAAGCGGTACGGGAACATTATGCACCGGAAAATGTGATCACGGTGAAAAAGCCGACTTTTGGCAGTCCGGATTTCGGAAAGCTATTGAAAACCATCTGGGAAGAGGTGACGGCTACAGGAGAGGCAGCAGAGGGTGAATATCCCATGGAAGTGGATTTTACCGGGTTCTGCACCGGAATCTGTGTGTTAAGCAATGTGGTCATGGCAAAGGCATTTGTACCGGAAGCAAGAGTGTGTGTTATTGAGAATGCCTGTGCCTGTGTGACTCCGCAGACTCACCGGACTGCCATCGCGGCCATGGGACCGATCCAGGTGGATGTCATTTAGAGAACATATCCTATTTACACAGCTGTGAAGCTAAGAGAGAAAGAGGAAAAATCATGATATTACCACAGATCATCAACAGTTTACTGGAAAACGATATGTATAAGTTCTCCATGGGACAGTGCATTTACCACCAGTTCAGCGCTTATAAGACTACCTGGACATTTAAATGCAGGAATACAGATGTATTTTTTACAACGGAGATGGTGGAAGAGATCAAGGCGCAGATCCGGGCGTATTGTGACTTACGTTTTACGGAGGAAGAATTGAATTATCTGGAAAATGTAAAATGGATCAAAGGTTCCTATGTGGATTTCCTGCGCCTGTGGCAGCCCAGATATGAAGATTTCGAGATCGGAACAGATGCAGCCTGCGGTCTGACCATCGAGACGAAAGGCTCCTGGTTAAACACTTCCATGTATGAGATACCGACGCTGGCTATCGTTAACGAAGTATTTTTCCGAATGAATTATGATTATGACAGGCTGTATGCTTCCTTCCGGGAACGGCTGGCGGATAAGATTCAGAAACTTGTAGATGGGACCTATTGTCTTGGTAATTTCAGTGAATTTGGTCTGCGGCGCCGTCTGTCCGCGGAAGCACAGGAACTGGCGGTGCAGGAGCTGGTGGCGCACAATAAGGACTATCAGACTTCTGCCTGCATCGGTACTTCCAATGTCTATCTGGCAAAAAAATGGAATGTGACACCGGTGGGAACCATGGCGCATGAATGGATCATGTGTACCGGGCAGGGCAATCACAAGCACAATCCGGCGTATTCCAACTGGTATGCCCTGGATGCCTGGGTGAAGGAGTATGGTGTATTAAATGGCATCGCCCTGACAGACACCATCACCACAGATTGTTTCCTGAAAGATTTTCAGCTGACCTATTCCACCCTGTTTTCCGGAGTGCGGCATGACAGCGGGGATCCCTTTGCCTGGGGCGAGAAGATGATCGCCCATTATGAGGCCCTGGGGATCGATCCGAAGCGCAAGACACTATTGTTCAGTGACAGCCTGGATTTCGCGCGGGCGGATGAACTGCGCAGGGCATTCAGTGAGCGTGTGACGGTGGCGTTCGGGATCGGCACTTATATCGCCAACGATACCTGTGAGGAGCCTTTAAATATCGTCATGAAGACGACAGCCTGCAACGGCATGGATGTGGCGAAGATATCCGATACGCCCGGCAAGGAAATGTGCAAGAACGAGGAATATGTGGATTACCTTACCAGGTGTATCCGGTGGAGACTGGAGCACGACAGATAGGAGCAGAAAGCAGCCCTTATCGCAGAATCGAATTTGAAATTTGATTTGCGAGTCCTCCGACGGAAGGAAACGTCTGCGGAATGGAGATTAGGATGAGTCAGAGATGAAAAGAGCGAAAGAATATGGAATATGAACATATTGAGCATACTTTTGCACCGGTGTATGATGCAGATTCCAAGGTGCTGATCCTGGGGACACTGCCCTCGGTGAAATCCAGAGAAAATCATTTTTATTATGGGCATAAACAGAACCGTTTCTGGAAAGTTGTGGCGGATCTGTGCGGGGAACCGGTGCCGGAGACCATTGAAGAGAAAAAGGCGATGCTCCTTGCACATTATATAGCCATCTGGGATGTCATTCAGAGCTGCGACATTAAGGGTTCCAGCGACAGCAGTATCCGGAATGTGGAACCGACGGATATCCGACACATGCTTGCTGAATCGAAGATCACGGGAATCTATGCCAATGGGAATAAGGCGGGAGAACTGTACCGGAAGTACCAGCTGCCGCTTACAGGGAAGGAAGCCACGGTGCTGCCCTCTACCAGTCCTGCGAATGCGGCATGGTCCCTGCAAAAATTGTGTGAAGCCTGGCGAAATACCATTGACATAACTGACAAAATTTCATATGATAATATAAATGATACATGAAGTACCAAAAACATACGGGTAAAAGGGGATTATAACATAGAACAGGCCGCACGTCTTTTATGGATGTGCGGTCTGTGTTATAATAGGGAAATAGAGGAAGGAAGGTGCCTTATGTTCCCATTAATCAACAAACAAGAAACCGGTGTTAACCTACGTAGAATCATGGACATGCGTGGAATTACGCCAAAGGATGTGCAGGAATATCTTGGACTTGGTTGTGTGCAGAGCGTGTACCGTTGGATCGATGGCGTAAATATGCCGACCATTGATAATTTGTATGCGCTAAGCGAGTTGCTTCAAGTTCCGATTGATGCAATCGTGCGTGGCAACAGGGCACCGATTGTGCCGGATATTATTATAAAGCCACTGGATTCTCGCGAAAGCAGACTGTGTGCTTATTATGAGAAATTGCTGGAGAAGCATGTTGCATAAATTTTTGAACTACAGCTTCAATGACAAATAGAATATCCTCCTTTAGAATAGTCGGTAGAGACAATATTCTAAGGGAGGATTTTTTATGAGCGAGAAGATGTTGGTAACGCAGGCTCTGGATGAAAGAGATCTGTTGGTAAAGAAGATAGCAGATAAGATTGCTAAGGCAAGCTTTGTTGATACCATTAAGCCGAATGAGGATAAGGTTTTCGCAAAGCGCACCAGCAAAGAAGAGTATGCAAAAGAAGCAGAGTCAGCATATCAGCAGATTACTGATTTGATTGACCGTTTTCAGAAGATTGATGCAGCGATTGTGGCTTCTAATGCAAATACGGAAATTACTACTTCCTACGGAACTTTCACAGTTGCCGGAGCAATTGCACTTCGAAGCAGACTTCGTGGGGCTGGTGCTTACGGAGTCGATGCAGATTTTGAAGGAAGACTTCAGAAAAAGCTGTCTAGTGAGTATAATGAAAGGGTGCAGTTCTGCGACAGAAAGAACAGTCAGTTGCAGTCTACGGCAGAGGAGATGCGCCTTAGTATTCTCGGAAAAGACAGCAAGACCAAAGACGAAAAACCTTTGGAAGTTGTAGAAACCTATGTAAAGGAAAACACAACAGAGCTGGTGGATCCGCTTGATGTTAAGAAGAAAATGGAGGCGCTGGAAGAAAAGCGCAACACTCTTCTGACTGAATTAGACACACAGATAAAAGTATCGAATGCAACAACTTTTATTGAGGTAGCGTAAGGTATTTGCCTGCATTACGAAAACTTCAAATCCGGCTTCCCTGTAACAGGGTTACGTTACATAACAGATATTACCAATTCTGATTAAATTGGGTTGCTTGACTTTAAAAGTGGCGCAGTTGGTAGCGCACATGACTTGTAATCATGATGTCGCAGGTTCGATTCCTGCCTTTAGAAAAAAGTTAGGTTCAAAGACGGTGTAGAAGGCACCGCCAATTTAACTGTTTTGCGTTTTATTTGAACCGTTAAAGGTGAATCGTCAACGATTTTATTCTTGAATGGTTTTAGGTGAAGTGAAAACTTTTATGTAGACATAGAAATGTGTTGAAATCCATGAGAAAGGTTAGAGCGTTAAGCCGGTTGGCTGGAGGTAATCCTCGTGGCTGTAATGTAGGCATATATTAAAAGTGATGAAGCCGTGGCGAGAGCTGCGGCTTAAATTTTATGGAACCGCATAAAAGAGAATATTACGGAGGAACAGACGATGGAAGAGAATATTAATAATAATCGTATACCTTACCTAAGATGTATAGAAATCAAGCTGATTACAATGAAATAACATAAAATATTGAAAGCTAACAAAAATTATGTTATTATACATAAAAATATGTTACAAGGAGATGACATATGAAAAAGCAATTAGAGAAGTATTTTGGCTGCAAAGTAAAAATAGCAGAATACAAGAATAAATTACCATTGCCGATCTTTATGACTATGCGTGATATTATGATGGTTGAAATATATGGTGTTAACTTTGCCATAATAGATGTTATGAAGGAAACGGAGCTAAGTGTTGCTGCAATGAAAAAGCAGAAAGCAAAGTATGAGGAAGCATTGCAGTGCCCTGTAGCATATGAAGTAGTGTTAAACAGCGTATCCATGAGAAATGCTCTGGTAAAAAGCGGAGTTCCGTTTGTGGATCTGCCGGGAAATGTATTTTTACCATTTATGGGAATTGTATTGCAGGATGTGTATCGCAAGCAGATTGTCAAAACAGATAAGATGATGCCGGCAACGCAGATGGTGTTCTTGGAACTTTTATATATGGGTGATGAGGAATCTGTGTTAAAAAGCGAGGCTGCGAACAAGCTGAATCTTACAAGGACCTCCATTACAAGGGCGACATCACAATTAGAGGAAATGGGACTCATCCGGCAGATGAAATCCGGAACAGAGATTGCGATTAGGAGGAATTACTCACGCAAAGAGTATTATGAGAATGCAAAAGCATATTTGATTAATCCGGTACAAAAAGAAATTACAATTATACGATATGAAGCAACCTTTGAATCATTTTGCGCAGGTGAAACTGCGCTTAGTCAGGAGTCAGAATTGAATCCACCAAGAATAGAGGAACGTGCAATCTACAAGGGAGAGGAAGTTGTTGACCAGTTGGAAATTGTGGATGCCAGATCTGAAGACCCAGACGACTGCTTGAAGATACAATTATGGAAATACAATCCTTCTTATTTTGCAAGAGAAGGGCGTGTTGATCCTGTTTCACTGGCATGTACATTCAAAGGTAACGAAGACGAAAGAATAGAAATGAGTATTGAGGAACTGTTGGAGGAATTATAAATGGTACCAGGGATAGACTCTTTTAGAGAAAAATTTAAAGATTATACGGATTATTACACTATTATCGGCGGAACTGCCTGCGATATTCTACTCTCAGAGGCAGACTTGCCGTTTCGAGCGACAAAAGATATTGATATGATCCTGATTATGGAGGATAACTTCTCGGAATTTGCGAGCGTATTCTGGGAATACATAAAAGAAGGCGGCTATAAGTGCGGATGGAAGAATGAACAGAATATGCACTTTTACCGCTTCACAGAAGGCAAATTCGGTTATCCTACTATGATTGAGTTGTTTTCAAGAAAGCCGGGATATCATCTTGAAATAGAAGAGGGAATCATTCCGATTCATATTGATGATGATACTTCCAGTTTATCAGCGATTCTTCTGAACGATGACTTCTATAAATTTATGATGTCCGGACGCAGAGTGGTTGATGGTATTGGTGTTCTGGGAGCAGAGCATCTGATTCCGTTCAAAATGTATGCGTGGATTAACCTTTTGGACAGAAAAAGAGCCGGCGAGCATGTTAATGAAAAGGATTTAAAGAAACATAAGTACGATGTATTCCGATTGTTGCAGATTGTTACAGCGGGAACAAAAGTTGAATCAGAAGGGCTGGTGACAGAGAGTATACATAGATATGTCGAGGAAATCAGTGCAGTAGATGAATCAGAGGTACGACTTTTGCAGATGGGAATGCTTTTTGATAGAGATAAGGGTGTGGAGTTGTTGAAGGAGATTTACTTGTAAGAAAATTGTTACAAGTTTGATATCAATTTTAGGAGATGGAGTTATGCGAGTACTTGTGATTCCTGATATTCATCTAAAACCATGGATATTCGACAGGACAGAGAAAATCTTAAGAGACGGTAAGGCGGATCGGGCTGTGTGCCTGATGGATATGCCGGATGACTGGAATATGGAATTTCAGATAGAACGATATAAAGAAACATTTGATCGGGCAATCGCATTTGCTGAGGACTATCCGGATACTCTCTGGTGTTACGGTAATCATGATGTCAGCTATCCGTGGGGAAGACTTGAGACCGGATATTCTCCCTATGCCGAGAGGACGGTAATGTCAAAGCTTGAAGAGCTTGAGAACAGCCTAAAGAGTCCGGCATAGATAGGCATAATGCATCGGATTGACAATGTGCTTTTCTCACATGGCGGGCTTACTACTGATTTTTTGAAATGGTTTAACGGGGATCTGCTGGATGCTGATATAGAGGAGATTATTGCAACGGTAAACGATGCTCCACATGATTATCTCTGGAATGATAAATCACCCTTATGGTTCAGACCACAGTATGAGACCCGAGAGATGTTCAGAGCAGATACATACAAACAGGTGGTAGGGCATACACCGGTGGAGAAGATATTTGAAAAAGACGGCATCATATCGACAGATGTGTTCTCGACCTATAGAGATGGAAGACAAATTGGAGAGTCTGCGATGATTGTTATTGATTCGGAAACCGGAGAATATGAGAAGATAGAGGTTATGGGGAAGCTGGGAGTGTGATAAGGATGAAGGAACCTACGCAACAATATTCAGATACAATCAACTCTTGAACATGTCTAGAATATTGGAACATGTTGCAAAGTTTCCCGCAAGTATGAAATTGAAGGCGGTATAGAGAGTCTTTTGGATGTCTTTGATGCAGAGGACTTGTTTGGAAACATCGTAGGTAATCCTGACGATATCATAGAAAATCCGAATGAAACCAAGGATTATAAAATTACGATTTACAGCGAGGTAAAAGTTTATGAATAACTATAATGAAGTGAAAAAATCATTTGGTACACAAGCAGAGAAATTTGC
>ENA-OWOF01000528-OWOF01000528.1-gut-metagenome-genome-assembly--contig:-NODE-528-length-13126-cov-4.871025_pt1 | contig 13126 bp, 9 predicted proteins | sample MGYA00248255_ERZ651790 | MGnify/ENA primary metagenome ERZ651790 (study PRJEB26908, sample SAMEA4031711) | gut metagenome | biome: gut; feature: normal infant; material: stool | place: China | collected 2015 ...
CCCACAACCACCAGGTGAGTGGAATCCACCATGCAAGCATCTTTCCATCCCACGTTCTTGGTCATCGGAATCTCGGCATCCCACAACAGCATTCCTGTGCTCAGGCGATAAGCGTATGTCTTGCTACCTCCCACTTTTTCTAGTCCTATCACGATATCCAAGCTATCATTGAAATAGACTGGATAAAGATACTGCGTCCATAGCGACCGGCCCGTCTTGGTATCAGACAAGGTCAAGAGTGACTTGCCTGTACTTTTCAGAGTGGAAGAAAGCAGCACTCCCTTGGAACAGACGCCATAGAGTTTTGACAAAGAAAGTTTCAGCGACTTTTGCCATTGCACTTCCAGGGTATTGGCATCTAGTGAATAGAGATAGCCAGTATCGGTATTTTTTCCTTTTTTAGTGGTATCACAAGCGAAGACGATGAGCGTACTATCGCAATTGTAGGCCTGGAGAATGCGCTTGTGCAAATCTATTGACTTGCCACAGATGGGGGCACCTTCATCCATATCCGCAACTTGGACTGATTCTACAGTCGTCTGCGCTGACATCCCTATCGAGAAGATCAACTGCAAGAATAAAATAATCTTTTTCATATTTATGTTAGCCTTAATTCTGCAACACTATTATAAATTAAACTTTTTAAGTAACTGGGTGGGCAAGTTACAAAAAGAAGAGCAGCGATCCAACCGTCGCTACTCTTCCCTATCCATATTTTGTATTTAGTCTTTCAAACTATTCTTATACCACTCGAAGAGCTTCTGTACACCATCCTCGATTTCTACCTTGTGAGTCCAGCCGAGACTGTGGAGCTTATCTACTGAGATGAGCTTTCTTGGGGTTCCATCAGGCTTGCTGGCATCAAACTCTACCTCACCCTCGAAACCTACAGCCTTTACTACAAGCTCTGAAAGTTCACGGATAGTGAGCTCCTTACCGGTTCCCACATTGATGTGGCAGTTGCGAATCTCACCGAGAGATGGAATGGCTCCGCCACGACCCTCTGAATTATTTCTATCCACGGCACCATCTACCTTGGCACCATAGAATACAGAACTGTACTTCTCAATGCCGATGATATCCTTGAAATCCACATTCAGGAGCACATGCACGCTGGCATCTGCCATATCCTCGCTCCAGAGGAACTCACGGAGCGGTGTTCCGGTTCCCCAGAGCACTACCTTATTATTATAGATACCATAGAACTCCAATGCCTTCAGGATGCGCTCATGAGAGTTGCTTCCATCCACATTGCCCTCGCCGATGATGGCACGGAGCTTATCTGTAGGATTGATAGGACGCTTGTTCATATCCACCTCGATGCTGTGCCAGTCGCCGTCGTGGATGAGCTTGGCAAGATAGATCTTGCGCATCATCGCAGGCATCACGTGACTATTCTCCAAGTGGAAGTTATCGTTCGGACCATAGAGGTTGGTTGGCATCACAGCGATATAATTGGTACCATACTGAAGGTTGTAGCTCTCGCACATCTTCAGTCCGGCAATCTTGGCGATGGCATATTCCTCGTTGGTGTATTCCAGCGGAGAAGTGAGGAGCACATCCTCCTTCATTGGCTGCGGAGCATCCTTCGGATAGATGCAGGTAGAGCCCAGGAAGAGGAGCTTCTTCACGCCATGAGAATAGGCATTGCTGATGACGTTGCACTGCATTTTCATATTCTGCATGATGAAGTCGGCACGATAGAGCGAATTCGCCATGATTCCGCCCACGAAGGCTGCGGCCAAGACCACAGCATCCGGCTTCTCCTCATCAAAGAACTTCTCTACTGCATACTGGTCGGTCAAGTCGAGTTCTTTATGAGAACGACCCACCAGATTGTGATAGCCTCTCTTCTCGAGGTTATTCCAGATAGCAGAACCCACGAGTCCGTGGTGTCCTGCTATATAAATCTTAGAATCTTTTGATAACATTGATTATTATTGTAAACTATCAACCGTTAACTATCAACTGTTAACTATTACTTAACAATACCCTTCTCCAAGTATTCCACGAGGTTGCAGCGAACCTTCTCACCGGCAGCCTCGGCAGCCACCTTGGCCATATCGCTCTCTACCATGATCTTGACGAGATCTTCGAAAGAGGTGGTGTTTGGATTCCAGCCGAGCTTAGCCTTTGCCTTTGTTGGGTCACCCCAGAGGTTAACCACGTCGGTAGGACGATAGAAATCTGGAGAAACCTCAACGAGTGTCTTGCCGATGAGTTCCTCAGGACCCTCAACGCAGATACCCTTCTCGTTCTCATTCTTGCCTTCCCACTTCAGTTCGATGCCTACGTGGTGGAAAGCCAACTGGGCGAACTCACGAACTGAGTGCTGCTTACCTGTTGCAATCACGAAATCCTCTGGCTTCTCTGCCTGGAGAATCAACCACATACACTCTACGTAATCCTTGGCATAACCCCAGTCACGGAGAGAATCCAGGTTACCGAGATAAAGCTTGCTCTGCTTGCCCTGCTTGATACGGGCTGCAGCCAATGTAATCTTACGGGTTACGAAAGTCTCACCACGGCGCTCACTCTCGTGATTGAAGAGGATACCAGAGCAGCAGAACATGTTGTATGCCTCACGATACTCCTTGACAATCCAGAAACCATACTGCTTAGCTACAGCGTATGGAGAATAAGGGTGGAATGGAGTGTTCTCGTTCTGAGGAACCTCCTCTACCTTACCATAAAGCTCAGATGTGGAAGCCTGATACATACGGCAAGTCTTCTCCAAACCGCACTGGCGGATAGCCTCCAGAATACGGAGCACACCTGTGGCGTCAACATCGGCAGTAAACTCAGGAGAGTCGAAGCTCACCTGTACGTGGCTCTGCGCTGCAAGATTATAAACTTCTGTTGGCTTCACCTTGTTCATCACCTGGATGATACTCATAGAGTCACCGAGGTCGGCATAGTGAAGGTGGAAATTTGGGGTACCCTCCAAGTGAGCGATACGCTCGCGATAGTCTGTTGAAGAACGACGGATTGTTCCGTGAACATCATACCCCTTACTCAACAACAATTCGGCTAAGTAAGAGCCATCCTGACCTGTGATACCTGTAATTAAAGCTACTTTTCTATTTTCCATTTACTTCTTTATATGATAAATTAATAAATTCGTTGCAAAAGTACGACTTTTTTTTCAGACTATCAAACTTTCTGCTATTTATTTGCCTTTTTCTCTAACATTGAACCGGTTTGAACCTAAGATTGGAACTATTTGAAACGAAGCTATACCCATCTGAATCTAAGCCAAAGAGGGATGAGATTCTACACTTGAGCCGTCTGCGTCTCCGGCCAGTTCACCAGATACAGCATTTCCGTAGCTCGCGTAAAGGCAGTATAGAGCCAGTGGATATAATCGGGATTGAGCATATCATCCGTCATGTACCCCTGATCCACATACACATGTGCCCACTGTCCGCCCTGTGCCTTGTGGCAGGTTACGGCGTATGCGAATTTCACCTGCAGGGCATTGAAGAACTGATCCTGTCGGATGGCCTTCATCCTATCTGCCTTGAGCGGAATATCCTGATAATCCTCTTCTATCTGATGGAAGAGCTGCTCCTGCTGTTCATGGGTCAGGGCAGGCGCCTCGCTCGTCAATGTATCCAGCAGCACCGTAGCTTCCAGCTCATAATTGCCGTAATCGGGAAACTGGAGCAGCAACGTGGCAAAGCGGAAGCCATAGAGGTCAATGCGGCGGCGCACCTTCAGCACTTTCGCCCGATCGCCATTCGCCAGAAAAGCAGGAATATCGTTACTTTGAAGTTTATTATTACTCTTCCTCTCTTCTTCCATCCAGTAATAATTGTTCTTCACAATCATCAGGATATCGCCCTGCGAAAGCTCTTCCTCCCTATCCAGCACCATATTGCGGATGCCCTGATTGAAGATGTTTGCACGCTTGTTGCTGCGGGTCACCACGATGGTATCGTCCAGACCTACATGGTGATAACTGTCGGCTAGAGCCTCTATCAGTTCGGCTCCAGGCATCGGCTTGATATCCGAATAGCCAGCGAAATGAATCTTCGGAAGTTGGGTAATGTCATCATGCGTAATCATCTGTCTGATCATCGTGGCATTATAGAGAATACCCGATTCCTCGCTCTGTCGGAGCACCTCGTTCAGATCACATTCATACACCTTCAGTCCATATCCCTCCAGCATCGCCGCATGCAAGGCTGGCGATTCCTCCTCGCCTACAGGAGGCAACTGCGCCTTGTCACCTATCAGCAGCAAGCGGTCGTTCCGTCCCTGATACACGAAATGCACCAGGTCATCCAACAGGCATCCGCTTCCGAAGCTCATCCCACCCAATCCCATATTGGCAATCATCGACGCCTCATCTACCATGAAAAGCGTATCGGTATAGAGATTATCATTCAGATTAAACTGTCCCTCTACCCCCGAAAACGATTTTTCACGATAGATACGGCGATGAATGGTATAGGCAGGCGAACCGCTGTTCAGCGAGAACACCTTCGCAGCCCTACCCGTAGGTGCCAGGAGCATCACCTTCTGACGAATCTCCTTCAGGGTCCTGACGATGGCACCCGAGAGCGTCGTCTTACCCGTACCCGCACTACCTCGCAGAATCATCACGGCATGCGGATCTCTATCGGTAAGAAACTCAGCAAACACCTCCAGGGCATGTGCCTGTTCCTGGGTTGGCGAAAAGCCAAATTGCTGCAATATCTTATATTTTAGCTCGTCTATTATCATCAATTTGTTATTTATCCTTTAATAATTAATAATTTCAACACCAAATATTTTGCGTTGTCTCCGTTTTGCATTATCTTTGCAGAAGATAAGCTGCACTCGGCAATGTGAAAGCAAGCTTTCATTGCGCTCGTTTGCATTATCTTTGCAGAAGATAAGCTGCAGAAGCAGATGCAAAAGTACTAATACTTTTTGAAATGAGAATGAAATTAAGAAAAATAAACAATAATGCCATCCTGGGCGCCTGCGTCATCATCATGATGCTGCTTTGCGCTCTCAGTATCAGCCAGCCTCTCATCTTCGAGAAACAGATGGCGAGCCGCGAAGCTGAGGTAAAGGAGAAACTGATGCTCATCCGTTCTGCCGAAGAAAGATACAAGGCGAAGTACGGAGTCTATACCGGCGATTTTGCTGTCCTCATCAAGGCAAAGTATCTCAAGGCTGAGGATACCCTCATCCCTTATTCCGATGGCAGGAAATTCTCGCTCGCCGCCACTACCATCATCCATAAAAGCGGAAAGCAGATTCCGCTGATGGAATGCGGAGCCACCTACGAAGACTATCTCGATGGTCTCAACGAGGAGGCGATTCAACAGGTAACAGAAAAAGCTTCCGATGCCGGCAACTTTCCTGGATTAAAGATCGGAGACATCACCAAAGACAACGACAATGCAAGTAATTGGTAAAAAAAGAACACAGCAAGCACGACTCACCATCCGTGTGAGCAAGAATACACTCAGCTTCTCGGTTGTAGATCGTGAAGCCGAGCACCAGTTGATATACGAACCTTACACCGTGAAAAGCGGTGTATCGATAGCAGCCAACCTCAGACAGGCTTTCGGCGAAAGCGAACTCCTGCAGCGCGGCTATCAGAAGGTGCGTGTCTATATCGATACGCCTATCCTGCTGGTACCTATCGAGGAATTCCACGAGGAAGACCTCACCGTGCTCTATCAGCATGCCTTCACGGGCAGCCACAGCGATGCCATTCTCTACAGGGTGCAGCCGAATCTGAATGTGGTGGCCGTTTTCCCAATCAACAAGGATCTGAAGATGGTGATAGAAGACAACTTCCAGGATGTGCGCTTCACTCCTATCATGCAGCCGATGTGGAACTATCTGCACAAGCGCAGCTTCACGGGCATCTACCACAAGCTCTATGCGTATTTCCACGACAAGAAGGTGGACATCTTCTGTTTCGAGAAAAACAGATTCAAGTTCTACAATTCCTTCCAGGCTGATCATGCCAAGGATGCACTCTACTTCATCCTCTTCGTATGGAAGCAGCTGGGATTGCAGCAGATGCAGGATGAGCTGCATGTTTCGGGCGATATTCCGGATAAGGATTGGTTCCTCTACAATGCCAAGCTCTATGTCAAGAAGACTTTTCTCCTGAATCCAAGCGCCGAATTCAATCGTGCGCCCATCACGGAAATCAAGGGAATGCCTTTCGATCTGCTGACGCTCTACTTAAGCAAGTAGGAGTTGATAGTAAAAAGCTGATTTTAAAAATTGATAGTTAAAAGTTGATAGTTAAAAATTAATTATGAGAATCATAACAGGACAATATAAGGGTCGCCACTTCGACATACCACGTTCGTTCAAGGCGCGACCAACTACAGATTTCGCAAAAGAGAACATCTTTAATGTTTTGCAGAATTACATCGATTTCGAGGATGCCACAGCCCTCGACCTCTTTGCCGGCACAGGCAGTATCTCGCTGGAACTGGTATCCCGTGGATGCAGCCGAGTAATCAGCGTAGAGGCCGACCGCGACCATGCCAACTTCATCCGCGAATGTTTCAAGAAACTGGGCGAAGACAAGGATCTTCTGATTCGCGGCGATGTATTCCGCTTCTTGAGAACGTGCAAGCAGAAGTTCGATTTCATCTTTGCCGATCCGCCATACGCACTGGAGAAGCTCCCCGAGATTCCAGACCTCGTACTCTATGGCGATCTTCTCAACGAAGAGGGCATCTTCGTTTTCGAACATGGCAAGAACTACGATTTCTCCGACCATCCAAGATTCCTGGAGCATAGAAGTTACGGAAGCGTAAACTTCTCGATATTCAGATAAAAGCAAATTTTAGGCACGGATTACACGGATTTTTTATGAGATTATAAATTCGGGATATTGAATTTAGCTCATAACTCCGTGTAATCCGTGTAATCCGTGCCTAAATAAATCCATACTTGAATAAAAATCCGTGCCTAATCACAGCAGCGGCGAAAGCAATCTTACGATACTCTCGAACAATCTTTTCAGGAACGGACGCCTTACGAAATACGCCACATCATCTACCAGAATACTGCAGGATTCATCCTTCAGATAAATCCGCTTGATTCTCTGAGCCATTTCCTCATCATAGAAGAAGGCATTCGCCTCGAAATTATTCTCGAAACTCCGGAAATCCACATTTGTGCTGCCCACGGTACAGAGGTTGTCATCGCTCACCAGCAACTTGCTGTGATTGAATCCACCCGTATAGAGATAAACCTTCACGCCAGCCTCTATCGCCTCCATCAGATAAGAACGCGAAGCCCACTCCACCATCCTGGCATCTGAATGTCTAGGCATCAGCAAACGGATATCTACTCCCGCCAGCGCCGCCGTGCGCATCGCAAAGAGCACAGGTTCGGTAGGCAGGAAATAAGGCGTCTCCATATACACATACTTCTGCGCCTGAAGCAGAATGCGCACATATCCCTGCATGATATCAGGCCATGGAGCAATCGGACTGCTCGTTACTACCTGCACCAGACAATTATTCCTGATTTTCGAATCCACCGGAGGATAATACTTTCGGTTTGACACCAAGGTGCGATCCACAAAATACCAGTCTATCAGGAAAGCACGCTGCAGGGCATACACGCCTCCGCCCTCTATCCTCAGATGCGTATCGCGCCACTTCTGCTTCCCGGTGCCCTTCACATAGCGCTTGGCGATGTTCATGCCACCGATGAATCCTACCCTACCGTCTATCACGCATATCTTACGGTGATTGCGGTAGTTCACCTTGCTGGTAAACGCAGGAAACCTTACCGGCATGAACGAATGCACATCGATGCCTGCTTCTCTCATGCGCTCAAAGAAGGAATCCTTCACCTTCCAGCAGCCCACATCATCATATATCAGTCTGATTTCCACTCCCTGCTCCGCCTTGTCTATCAGGGCATCAGCTACCAGATAACCCAAGGCATCATCCTCGAAGATGTAGGTATCCAGATGGATATGATGCTTCGCCTTACCTATATTATATAATAAGGAGAAGATGAATTCATAACCATCGGTAAAGATCTCCACCTGATTGTCCTTAAACGGGAATGCCCAGTTCTGATTGGTAAAGAGATTCATCAGCGGCTTGTTGTTGGCTGGGATATGCAGATTCTCCTGCTCGGCAAACTCCAGCATCGATCGCTTGGTCAACTGGTCCATGCTTCTATCGCTGATCAGCCGTTCCTTTCTCGTGTTCTGCCCGAAGAAGATGTAGAAGATGATTCCCACGAAAGGCATGAAAGCGAGCACAAGAATCCATGCCATCGTCTTGGCGGGCTGTCGGTTGTCCATCAAGACGGTGATGATAGCGGGAATCATGATTGCCATATAAAGCAAGAGATAAATCCAATGAATATATATCATACCTTTCTTTTTTTATCTAGTTGAATACCGAGTTGGTCTGGCTGGCAAGCAGCGAGTTCATCTTCTTCAGTTTCATAAACTCCTCCACCAGCTCCCTGTTCGAAGGATTTCTGGCAAATTCCTGCTGCACCTCTATCAGTCGCTGTGCGATATAATGTGTGCGGAAGCTCAGCAGATCCTTGAAGACAAACTGGCGCAGCTTTTCAGCGTTCAGCTGCAGCTGCAGACTTGCCGTAGAAACCTCCTGTTCTCCCGTCGGCAGACTGGCAATTCTGCTCACCTCCGGATCCGGATGGTTGGCAAAATAGTTTTCCGCCACGAAGTTCTCATCCTCCAGATGCTCCAGCGTTTCCTGCAAGATTCTGTTATAAAGATCGTTATGAAATCTGAACTCATCGCCCGACATATCCAGATAGATATATTGTGCTATCGGCAGTTCAATATCGTTGCCCTCCACATCCTTCACTACGATATGCTTTTCTCCGTGGTGTATGATCAGCTTCACCAGCAGGTCTTCCACCTCCAGCAGCTTGTCCAGCGGCGTCACGCCCCTCATGGCAGCCTGCATTCCCTGCTGTGGGGCAGTAGCCTTCGGGTCTCTCAGCCCAGCTGCGCGCCGTTCAGCCTTCACCTGCTCGCTCATACCGTTTCTCACGAAGTTGTTCAGCGCATTCACGATAATCGCCTCGTTCACGCCCAGCCGGTGGGCGCAGTCGGTGATGTAAGAGGCTCGGGTAATCTGGTTCTTGATCTTCGAGATGCTCTCCACGATGCTGTTGATAGCCTGGCTTCTCTTCACCGGATCGGTCACGCCGTTCAGCGAGAGATCGGTCTTAAACTGTATGAAGTCCTTCTGGTTTTCCTCTATGTATTTTCTGAAATCTGCAGCGGTATGGCTTCGGGCAAAGCTGTCCGGGTCGTTTCCATCTGGCAGGAAGAGCACCTTCACGTTCATCTCCTCCTCCAGCAGCATGTCGGTACCTCGCAGCGCCGCATGCACGCCCGCAGCATCGCCGTCGTAAAGCAATACGATGTTGCTGGTGAATCGGTGGAGCAGTCTGATCTGATGGATGCTCAGCGCCGTACCCGAGTTGGCCACCACGTTTTCGATGCCGCACTGGTGCATGGAGATTACATCCGTATATCCCTCCACCATATACACGCAGTCTTCCTTGGCGATGGCCTTCTTTGCCTGATACAGTCCGTAGAGTTCACGCTCCTTGTGGTAGATGATACTGTCGGGCGAGTTCACGTATTTCTGGCTCACACCCTTGGTACGGGTATCCAGCACACGTCCGCCGAAAGCCACCACCTTTCCGCTCACACTCAGCCACGGGAAGATGGCGCGCCCGGAGAATCGGTCCAGATACTTGTCCTGTCCGCTCTTGTTGCCCGCTTCCTCCTTGTCCACCTTGAAGCAGAGACCGGTATCCACCAGGTATTTCGGCTGATATCCTTTCTTCACCGCCTCGTCGAAGAGTGCCGTGCGCTGGTTCAGGGCGAATCCCAGTTGGAATTTCCGGATGATGTCGTCTCTGAATCCTCGGCTTCTGAAATACTGCATGCCGATGGCTCTACCATCCACATCATTCTGCAGGATGTCCTGGAAGTATTTCGCCGCCCATTCATTCACAATGAACATCGATTCGCGTTCGCTTTCGCGCTGCTTCTCCTCGTTGGTCATCTCGCGTTCCTGAATCTCGATATGGTATTTGTTAGCCAGCCATCTCAATGCCTCTGGATAGGTCATCTGCTCCAGCTCCATCAGGAAGTTGATGGCGTTTCCACCCTTTCCGCAGGTAAAGCAGTGGCAGATGCCACGCGTAGGAGAAACGGAGAAGGATGGATGGGAATCGTTGTGGAAAGGACACAAGCCGACATAGTTGATGCCGCGCTTTTTCAGCGTGACGAATTCAGACACCACCTCTTCTATCTTGGTGGAGTCCATAATACGGGCTATGGTCGGTTTATCTATCATATTTTTCTATCTTATTTTATGATGCAAAATTAATACTTTTCTCTGAAAACACAAAACATTTAGGGAAAAAGACGTACAGAAACCGCATGGAAAGCCAAAATGAAACAAATAATAAAGAAAAGATTACATTTGACAAAGTAAAATACGATGAATATTCCTACCTTTGCAGCCATCAAACAACAAATACATAAACATATTTTTTATATGAGACTTAACAACATCAAGAAAGTATTTTTAGCTTCCGCTGCTCTCCTCTCAGCCATGAGCATGAGTGCAGCAGAGAGATTCGTCAGTTTCAAGCAGGGCGATCTGCTCATCAACGGTAATGACAAGGTAGAAATCTATATGGACGCCAACGACTGCCGTGGCGTGAGCTATGCTGCCAATGCACTGGTCAGGGACATCAGCAAGGTGAGCGGCTCCCAAGCCACCATCACCTCCAACCGGAAGGCAACCATCCTCGTGGGAACCATCGGACATTCTGCTGCCATCGACCAGCTCATCAAACAAAAACGCATCAACGGAAATCTGCTCAAGGGCAAGCGCGAGAAATTCATCATCACTGTGGTGGATAAGCAGCTTGTCATCGCCGGCAGCGACCGTCGAGGAACCATCTATGGCATCTACGAACTTTCCCAGCAGATGGGCGTATCGCCTTGGTATGACTGGGCAGACGTGCCTGTGGAGCATCACGACTCCATCTTCGTAAACAAGGGAATCTATACAGATGGCGAGCCAGCCGTACGCTATCGCGGCATCTTCCTCAACGATGAAGCTCCCTGCCTCACCTCGTGGGTAAAGAACACCTACGGCACCGAGTATGGTGACCACCGATTCTATCAGCGAGTGTTCGAGTTGGTGCTCCGCTTACGTGGCAACATGATGTGGCCAGCCATGTGGGGCTGGGCTTTCTATGCCGACGATGCGGAGAACGAAAAGACGGCAGATGAAATGGGCGTAGTGATGAGTACTTCCCATCATGAGCCGATGGCCCGCAACCACCAGGAATACGCCCGCAACCGAAAGGGATGGGGACCTTGGAACTATCAGAAGAACAAGGCTAACCTGCAGAAATTCTTCCGTGAAGGCATCGAGCGCATGAAGGGAACCGAACAGATTGTAACCATCGGAATGCGTGGCGACGGCGATGAGGCGATGAGCGAAGAGGCTGATACCCGACTGATGACCAACATCATCAACGACCAGCGCAAGATTATCGCTGATGTAACGGGAAAGAAGGCGAGCGAAACACCGCAGGTATGGGCACTATATAAAGAGGTGCAGAATTACTACGACAAGGGCATGAAGGTGCCTGATGACGTAACCCTGCTGCTCTGCGATGACAACTGGGGCAACGTGCGCCGTGTACCGAATGCCCAGGAACGAAAGCACAAGGGCGGATGGGGACTCTACTACCACGTAGATTACGTGGGTGCTCCAAGAAACTCGAAGATGCTCAATGTTACCCCCGTGCAGAACCCTTGGGAGCAGTTGACACTTGCCTATGAGAACGGCATCGACCGTCTCTGGATTCTCAACGTGGGCGACCTCAAGCCGATGGAATATCCTATCAGCCAGTTTATGGACATGGCGTGGAATCCTCATAAATACTCGGTGAACAACATCACCCGCCACACCCGCGACTGGTGCGCCCAGCAGTTCGGCGAATCGCAGGCTGATGAAGCGGCACGTATCCTGAACCTCGTATGCAAATACAACGGCCGCTGCACTCCGGAGATGCTCGACAAGAACACCTATAATTTGGAGAACGGCGAATGGCAGGAAGTGGTGAACCAGTATCTGAAGATAGAAGCCGATGCCTTGCGCCAGTACAACAGTCTGCCTGCAGCCTATCACGATTCCTACCGTCAGATCATCCTCTTCCCTATCGAGTTGATGAGCAATCTGCATCAGATGTATTTTGCCCAGGCTCAGAACAATGCCCTCTACAAGCAGGGCAATCCGAAGGCGAACATCTGGGCTGATGAATGCGAACGCTTCTTCAAGCGCGATTCCCTCATCTGCCACGATTACAACCACAAGATGTCGGGCGGCAAGTGGAACGGCATGATGACCCAGAAGCACATCGGCTACAAGAGTTGGAATGATGATTTCGAGAAGGATACCTGTCCGGAGCTCTTCCGGGTATCCACCAAGGATGGCGTCATCATCAGCGAAAACAATGGCGTGGTAGAAATCGAGGCTCCTTACTATAGCAGCAAGACGGATGCTGCCGAGGCAAAATGGACAGAGATTCCATTCATGGGCAAAAGCGTATCGGCAATGACTCTGATGCCATATACTAAGAGTGTAAAGGGAGCCAGCATCACTTACAAGTTTAAGATGCAAGTTAGCAAAACTTCGGATGACAAAACTTCGGATGACAAGGCATTTAATGGCAATGTTTCCAATGGCAAGCAGAAGGTTCGCATTCATGTGATTACCAAATCAACCTTGGATTATCTCAACAAGGGCGGCTTAACCTATGGTGTAAGCTTAGATGACGCTTCTCCTGTAGAGGTTAACTTCAACAAAGATTTGAACGAGAAGCCGGAGAACATCTACAATATCTATTATCCAACGATAGCCACTCGCATCGTGGATCAAGTGATAGAGTTGGAACTGCCGGCTACTGCCGATGGCATCCACACCCTCACCCTCACTCCTAACGACCCAGCCATCGTCTTCGAGAAAATCGTGATTGATGGAAGAGGAGGGAAAGGGAGAGTCAAGGTAATATAAAGGTATAATATAATAATAAGGTTATAGGCACGCCCCCGAAA
>ENA-OWOF01000529-OWOF01000529.1-gut-metagenome-genome-assembly--contig:-NODE-529-length-13088-cov-5.528783_pt1 | contig 13088 bp, 8 predicted proteins | sample MGYA00248255_ERZ651790 | MGnify/ENA primary metagenome ERZ651790 (study PRJEB26908, sample SAMEA4031711) | gut metagenome | biome: gut; feature: normal infant; material: stool | place: China | collected 2015 ...
ACAGCCAAGGCGAAAGCACTGATTGCTGATGCCGGAAAGCGAGAGAAGGCTGAGCTGCAGGCAGCGCAGTTGCTTGCCGATATGGATAACTATCTGGCTTCGGATGATGCAGCCCAAGCCTGCGAGAAGATGGCGGCCTACAGCAACCAGGGCGATTATTCCGGTCTCTATGCTCTCGCCAGCGAGGCTTACGAGAAGTCGCCGAATCTCCTCAAACTGTTACCTGTTACTGCTGATGCAAGCGGCATGGGCGAGCAGATCCGACAGAAGCTGCAGGGCGATGCCCGTTACCAGCAGATGCTTTCAGCCTCCGGTTTTGCCAGCTGGTATTGCCAGGCTCTTGCCGATTACCTCTGGCACGAGCGGGAACTCTATGCTTACTGGAGCGACCTGAAGTTTACCTACAATCATCTCTGCGTAGAAGGTTACCGCCGCCTGTTCCTGGAGCCGCTGGCTAAGGGCGAGATCAAGAAACTGATTCTCGACTTCCGTGGCAATGGAGGCGGCAGCGTGATAGATACCCGTCTGCTTACCGACTATCTCATCACCCAGACAGCCGTCTATGCCTACGTGCGCAAGAAAGAGGACAATAATCCATACAGCTATACCCCTTGGATTCCGCAGAAGATTACGGTAACGCCGAAGAGCCTGGGCAGAAACATTCCTACCGCCATCCTGCTCGACAACTACAGTGCGAGCATGTCGGAGGTGACAACCCTCATTCTGAAAAGTCAGGGCGACCACGTGAAGACGATAGGCAGAAACAGTTACGGAGCGCAGGCGATGCTCACTTCCGACAACGAAGCCAGCAATGGCGGATGGATAGGAAATGTAACGAGCTACCTCTACTTCTACATGCCGTTCTCGCTTACCAAGGATGCACAGGGCAACCTGCTGGAAAGTGTGGGAATCACCCCCGATTATCAGCTCGACGAGATGACCGGAGAGGAAAAGGAGAAGCTCTACCAGAACGATCCTTCGGCTGTGGATAGAGGTCTGAAGAAGGCGATAGAGGTTCTGAAATAGCCCCCCAAAAGCCGGTTTTCCCCGTCTTCAGATGCGCAAATCACAAAAAGAATTTCATCAAAATACAATATTTCATAAGCGAAAGTGTGCAAGTTACACTTTCGCTTTTATTTTTCTATTTATCAAGCACTTTGCTCCCCCCCCCCCGAAATTGTGCTCCCACACATTTTGCACAATAATGCAAACGTTTGCATTTCATTTTTCGGGATTTTCATCACTTTTTTGAGGCACCTTTGAGAAAATTATTCTATCTTTGCAACCGAAAAGGAAACCCGGTGACATCCATCTTGTTACAAGGGTAAGCCTGTGATTATAAGTAAATGACAATAACAAAATAGGACAGCTAACAGTATCCTTAAGAAAGAAAACAACAGAGTAAAAATATGATGATGAAGCAGAGTTTGTTCAAACGAACACCGATGTTGCTGCTGCTGATTCTCTCAACAGTAGTAACCCGAGCGCAAGAGGTAGCACTGAAGACCAACCTGCTTGGTTTGGCAACCACTTCGCTCAATGCTGGTCTAGAAATAGGCACGGGCAGGAAGAGCACTTTTCAGCTTTTCGGTGCCCTGAATCCCTGGAAGTTCTCAGGCGACAAGAAATTGCGCTACTGGAACGTAATGCCAGAATACCGCTGGTACACCTGCCAGAAATTTGGAGGCCACTTCTTCGGCATCCATGCCCTAGGAGGTGAATACAACATCAAAAATGTGGACCTGCCTTTTGGCATCTTGCCAAAGACAGAGAAAGGAAGACATTACGAAGGCTGGTATGTCGGCGGTGGTCTCACCTACGGATACCAATGGCTGCTGTCGGAACATCTCAATCTCGAAGGATCCATCGGATTAGGATACATCTACAGCCCATACAAGCTCTACGGAAGATGTGACAAATGTCTTGACAAGGACCACCGCAACTATGTAGGTCCAACTAAAGCCGCCCTCTCCCTGATATACGCATTCTAGGAACGATATCACCGAGATAGCAAAAACCAAATCAAACCCTCTTTTATTTAAGATGAAGAATATGAAGAAAATGAAGCTTTATGCGGTCATTTCGCCCCTTTGCATCCTTTTTGCACAGAGCGCATTGACTGTCCAAGCCCAGAAGATAGATGATTCGCAGCTATGGTTGGCTGGAGGCAAGATTCTGATAGACAGCGTCTTGACGCAGAAGAAGAGCGACAGTCTCAAGGTTGCTTTCCGCCTCCATCTCGATAGTCTGCAGCTCAAATCAGAGCAACAGCTGGTTTTCACTCCGATTATCGCCGGAGAAGATACCATCGCCCTGAATCCCATTATCATCAATGGCAAAAACCAGAACATCAGATACCTGCGCAAAAGCAGCAAACTGAAAAACAGCCAGGCAGTGGTAGTGAGACGCAGGAATGATACCGAACAGCAGGTGCTCTTCTCGCAGACCCTTCCCTACAGGAAGTGGATGAAGGCTTTCAACCTCTCCATGACGGAAGACCTCTGCGGATGCGGCAACCTGATGGATCAGGATACCACCCAGATGGCGGTCATCAACCCAATACCCAAGATTGGTCGCGACCATTACGTGAAGCCAAAGGCTGAAGCCATCAAGGTGAGAGCCGAAAAGGGTGAAGCTTACCTGAGCTTCAAGCTCAACAAGAGCGACATCCTTGCCGACTTCCGTGAGAATGCAACTGAGCTGAGAAAGATTACATCCACCATCGACCTCGTGAAGAACGACAAGGATGTGAGCATCACCAATATCGATATTCATGGCTATGCGTCGCCAGACGGTCCTTATGCCAACAACGTGCGACTCGCCAACAACCGTGCGGCAGCCCTGCGCAATTATGTATGCAATCTCTACACCATCGATAAAAAGCTCTTCACCTATCACGCCACCCCAGAAGACTGGGAAGGATTCAAGAAAAAGGTGGAAGCAAGCAGCTTAGCCGATAAGTCTGCCATCCTTGCCGTTGCCAACTCATCCTTGGCACCCGATGCAAAGGACCAGAAAATCAAGAAGCTTTATCCGGCTAGCTATCGCTACATCATGAGTGAGATTTATCCTCGTTTGCGCCACAGCGACTATACGGTAACCTATACCGTTCGTCCTTTCGACATTGAAGAGGCAAAGGTAATCCTGAAGACTAAGCCTCAGCAGTTGTCATTACAGGAGATGTATCTGGTGGCACAGACCTATGAACCAGGTTCTCCAGAGTTCAACGAGGTATTTGATATAGCCGTCCGTCTCTTCCCTGATGATGAGACAGCCAATCTCAATGCCGCCTGCACAGATTTGCAGAAGGGCGACCTCGTAACTGCCGAGAAACATCTTGCCAAGGCAGGAAACTCGAAGGAAGCTGAACGCATCAGAAAGATCTACGAGGAAATGAAGGCGGAACAATAAAAGTAATAACTAACAATAAAATCACATAATGAGAATTAAACATTTCTTTGGATTGGCAGTTTTGGCTGCTATGACTGCCAGCTGCTCTAGCAACAACGATTTAGTAAATGGGGGTAATGGCTCTGGTGAGGTTGAGAATGGTACTGCGTATGCTTCATTCAAGATCAATCTGCCTACAACAAGTGGTACTCGTGCAGACGATCCTAAGCCAGGTACACCATCATTTGATCATGGTACTGCTGCTGAGTATGAGGTTAAGAATGGTACCATCCTTATCTTCGATGCTACTACTGATAAGTTTGTTACAAGTGCCGAACTTGGAACCATGAACCCTTGGACCGACGTTAAGACAGATGGTGTTACAACTGCGGCCATTGCTACTGTAAAGCTTTCGGATGTATCGGTAACTGGCAACTATAACGCACTGGTGCTCCTCAACAATAATACTACTGATGATGCTACCAAGAAGGTAACATTGCCTACTAATGCCGATACTTATGCAACTTGGAGCAAGGATGCTTCAAAGGCTAATGCTACCAATTACGTCTCTACAAACGGCATCTTTATGGCAAATGCTCCGATGTATAGTGCAACATCCGAGCCTACAACTCTTGTAAAGATTAATCATGTTTGCGCTTCACCAGAGGAAGCACAGGCAAAGGCTGCTACTGTGGTTTACGTAGAGCGTGGCTTGGCTAAGGTTACAATGCAGGACTTTACTGATGATGGTTACGATATCGCTGACGGTACATACGAAGGCGGCAACGTGAAGATAAATAATTGGCAGCTCGACGTAACCAATATGTCTACATTCCCGGTTCATCAGACTGGTACTTTGAAGGACTCTTGGGCTGAGATATGGAATACTCCTCGTTTCTATGATAAAACAAGTACAGCCTTCAAGCGTGTATATTGGGGCGTAGATCCTAACTATAATGAGGCTAAATATCAGGTTTTGGCAAACTGCAAGACTGCCTTCAAGATGATTACAAAAGATGATGTTAAGGGCGTGACTGCTAATCCTCAGTATTGCCTTGAGAACACCTTCGACCTTAACAACATGAAGCAAGGTCAGACCACACGTGTTGTGTTTAAGGCTGTCTTCACTCCTAAGGACTTTACAACAGGTCAGACATTCTATAAGATTGGTAACAACACCGCTATCTGGGATGCAACTAAACTTGTGCAGCAGATTAAGACCGTTGCTCTCACAGCTATGGGAATTACTGATGCTGCCGAGCAGGATAAGTATGGCGTAGACCTTTCTAAGGGCACAAACATTAGCGGTAAGGCTGGTCAGCATCTTATTGAGGCAGATAATATTACCTACACAGACGAAGCTGCTTCATCAGAGGCTAAAGAGAATGTTGTTAAGAAAATCAACGAAAAGCTTAAGACAATCAATGATAAGCTTGGTTTGTCAGCTGAAACCGGTATCTCTACATATCTCAATGGCGAAGCTTACTACATCGCTCGCATCAAGCACTTCAACGAGTTGACTTCTTGGACACCTGGTACTGGTTATGGTACAGACAACGCAGCATACCTCGGTCGTTACGGTGTGCTCCGCAACAACTGGTACGAGCTTTCTGTAAACAAGGTAAGCGGTCTTGGCTATCCTGACGTTCCAGAGGTTAAGCCTACTGTTCCAGACGACGAGAACGATAAGTACATCAACGTCAGCGTTAAGATCCTCGACTGGGCTAAGCGTTCACAGAGCGTAGATTTGTAATCGAGTATAACAACGAAAGGCGGAGCTTAGGCTCCCGCCTTCGTTCAACCATACGAGTTGTGTTTTCTACTTCACCATAGTGGAAGCTAGAAACACAACCCGATATTCTGAAATATTATATTGATAATAACCAAAAAGCATCATGGCAAACAATAAGTTACATAGTTGGATCAAGAAGATACGCATGGAATGGGGATTCGACAGCTTGGCAGCAATCAGCCGATTGACTGCCATCAGCAGCATCGTCGCTCTCGGCAGTATGCTCTGCAGCTGCAACGACTTGATGCACGATGACCTGCCCTCTTGCGATATGGGAGTTGACTTGCAGTTCAAGTACGACTACAACGTGCAACGTGCCGACATGTTCAATGATCATGTAGGCGGAGTTAGCGTGTTCGTATATGATCAGCAGGGTAAATTCATCACTCGCCAAGATGCCTACAACAGTGCAACATCGCAGCCGCTGAAAGACCATAACTATACCATGCGCCTGAATCTGGAACCGGGCAAATATCGCTTCGCCACCTTCGCCTTCCAGAAGAAATACGAAAAAACCCATACGCATAATGGAGCAAAATTCCAAATCGCCATCCCCCAGGTAGGCAGCGACATCAAGGATTTGAACGTAAGGCTCGACCGCACCAGTCCGAATCGGCGGAATGCCCAAAGCCATGACGGCAACGACCCGGAGGATAATCCAGCTGTCGTAGAGAATCGATCTCTCCCACTCGACACACTCTGGCAGGGACTCAGCGACCATCTCGTAGAAGTAAAAGACTTACAGGTAACAAAACATACCATCAGCCTCGTCAGAGATACCAAGCAGCTCACCGTCCGACTGCACCAGCTCAACGAGCCTACCAACATCAATGCCGACGACTTCAGTTATCAGATAACCGATGCCAACGGCTACATCAATTACGACAATTCCCTCCTCCCAGACGAGGAGTTGACATACACCCCATACAAGACCTGGACCACCGAGTTCACCACTCCGGAGGGTACCGTACAGGAGCGTACCGCTCACGCAGCCCTGATGTTCTCCCGCCTCGTGTTGCATCCAGCAACCGAGAACGAAAAGAATGCGATACTGAGCATCTGGAACAAGAAGACGGGCGAGGAGGTGGTCCGCATCAATCTAGCCGATTTTCTGGCACAGGGTCGTGGAGCATTCGAAGCATTGAATTATTCGGCACAGGAGTTTCTAGACAGAGAATACGACTACAAGCTGGACTTTTTTCTGAAAGGCGACAAGTGGCAATACGTTAAGTTGGGCATCTCCATCCTCGATTGGAGCAAGCGCATACAGCGAGCCGACTTATAATCTGATTCCACTTTGTCGAAATTAAACTATTGATATTAGTAAAGTAAAAGACAAAGTTATCATGAGAAGATTTCATATCTATATAGGTTTCATAGTTTGGTTGTTGACTAGTTTATTTGCAGTTAGTTGTACCGACGAGTTGGAGGGTAACGGATATACCCCCAACTCGTCAAGCAACCTGCACGTGCTGGTACCAACCGTGCTCAGTGCGAACGGCAATGCTTTCAGCGGCAGTTCCTCTGAAGTACCTACCTATAATGCCACGGTAGATGAATGCCAGATCAATGATCTTCGCCTCTATGCCTTTCCTGTAGATGGTAATGGCAAGCTCGTAGCAAAAAATCTTCCTGCGCCATTGGCAAGCATGATGCTGGATGAGAACATTGCCAATTACCAGCTCACCATTGAGCCAGGCAAGTACCATGTTTATGTTGTTGCCAATATGAGTGATGTATTGAGCAATCAGACTATTGAGAAAGAAGATGATCTCAAAAAGAAAATACTGAATTATGGTATCGGAACAAAGCCAGGTATGCCTGTTTGCACGAATATCCCGATGATATATGAGCCTAAGGATATCAACGGCAAAACTGAAGAAACAGAAATCAAGGCAACAGATAAATCAGCAACTGTTATCGCAAATCTGAAGTTCACCTGTGTCAAGGTAAAGTTGAATCTCATTTTCGATCCTGCTGAAGCAACTGTATTCAGCGGCAAAAGTTTTTCAATCAAGAATATTCTTGCACAGCAGTTAACCCCAAAAACATCCCTCTGTTGGGATGGAAAATTCAGCCAGTCTGAAGTTAGTAAAGAATATGCAGAAGGCTTTGAGAGTAATCAATATGATGCTGCCAATAACAAAAATGGCCTTTACTATCTAGATGGCGAATGGACACGAGTTGATGCCAACAAAAATATAAACGACAAAGATGTAATCACCCTCAACGAAGGAGCCAAAGGCAATGTTGATCTTACAAACGCCGCAGCCAAATGGCTTTTCCAGGGCACATACTATTTGCCGGAGAGATACATCGCCAATGCTTCCGAGCAGTCACGACTGGCTATTGAAGGAAGCATCAATGGTAATATCGACAACAAGTATATCATTCCATTAGGTCACAAGCAGGATGAAAGTTCTACAACAGAGCTTCCAACCTTCCCTCGTGGCACCTACTACGAGATTATCGGCAAGATCAAGAGTCTGGGAAACGCAACCCTCGACTGTAATGTGAGCGTAAAGGACTGGACTCCTGTAAAGATAGATGCCGACTTCAACCATACTACATTGTGGGTAAGCAAGACGGAGGCTAATGTGACCTCTACGACAAATGATTATATTTCATATAAATCGAATGCAGACTATGTAGAGTTTGGATGCGATAATAAAATAGACTCAAAAGACATCATCAAAGGCATCAAACGCGGTAAAGACGCTAACGGCAATGATAGCATCGAGTTTCGCATAAATCCAGATATCCCTATTCGTGATTATGCAAAAGATCAGCGAAAAGGCACTGCTAAGTTTTGGCTCAAGGCAAATAATCTCAAGAAATATATAGATGTACATTATGATGTTACACCTTATCTGGATGTAACTAAAGAACTGGTCATCTACTATAATAAAGATGCAGAACAGAATAAAAGAACCATAAAATGGGATACTAACCTTGGTGGTATTGTGCTGGATAGAATTACAGATACAAAAGGTCGCTCTATCATCCAAATGAGCGTAAATTCATCGGATGATGCAACAGGAACGTTCACGGTTACAGCTACGAAAGATCCTGTAACAACCACCATTCATGAATTCAAGGTAACGTCAAAAGACGGCTCTAAGTTTCAGACAGTTCGTGTAACAGTTAGTCCTCCTATCGGTGACTATCGTATCTATTTCAGAGCGATTAATGACCGCAGTAAATATACTGGAGGTAACAGTTCCGATAATTTCAAGGGAATCTTAGCAGAAGGAGGTACAAACAACTGGAGCGATGGATGGAATGAGGATGCAAATGATAAAAGTGCCAAAACAGACAACCACCGCATCTATGTATATACCCAGATTGGTGAAACAGAAGATGCCGTTACAGGAAAAGGTTGGATTTTTACGGAAGGGACCGATAGAAATGGATGGCCTGGAGATAAAATGGTGGCCGACGAGACTAACACCGGATGGTATTACAAAGACTTCGGTCAATATGCGCAGTCTGTATCAAATACAAATGGATCAGAAGGTAAAAGAACTATTACGCCAGGTGAGACATTGATTATGTTCAGTAATAATACATATCTAGATCAAGGATATAGTTTACACCGCTGTCCTCATCATCTAGAGCCAGGTATTCCTCTCTTCGATTATGAAGACCGTGAAGGCTGGATTGTCTATGATCCTACATCCGACCCTATATGGCGTGTACATGATGATATGCCTGAAATAGAGGACATAGAGTTCAAGGTATATACCCAATTTGAGCTTTTTGGATGGTATAAGGTATATGGTATCGCATCAGGAACAGACCAGTTTACCATTTGGGACACTAATGCCAAAAAAAGCTGGGAATGCAAGAATCTGGGAAATGGTTGGTATAAAACAACCATCAAGTTGAAAGCAGTAAAAGGGGAACACGAAAAAACCATCCTCCTGAAAAAGGGAAACAACGATAATTCTCCTATTACACTCTTCGATGGCAATAGCTACGAGAAGTATGGCGACACTGGTTATTACCAAAGAGACAAATGGCATCAAGGTAAGCCTAATGGCGTAACTGAATAAATAATATTGGAAAAAATGAAGAAGATAAAGCATTTAATGATATGGATTGGATTGCTCCTAAGCCTTGTTTCCTGCAAGGATACGATGGAGGCTATCGGACTCGGCGGGGATGAAATCCCTGCCGAGGGACTTGTCTTGAACATTGATTTGCCCAATTTTTCAGAAAAGCAACTGGGCACGAGAGCTGATGCTACGGAAAGCATCAATTCGCTTACTGCAGTGTTCTACGGCGAAGGCAATACGTATATAGGTATGGCTAAGGATCCCGAGCTAACCCAAAAAGAAACAGGAAAATACCAAGTTACCATCAGTAATATTCCTGCAGGAACAACAACTGTCCACTTGGTTACGAATGTAAACGATCTCAGCGAGAAAGAGGCTTCAGATTTACAAGACATCGCAAAGGCAACGTCTAGAACTATAGACACAAGTAGTCCTGTTTGTTGGGGAAGCATATCTGTAAAGTCACTCTTGGAGGGTAATGCAACTGTCAGTCTGCTGAGACAATATGCCAAGGTTACCTTGAAAGTAGCGGATGCGGTTAAAGGAGTCTTTCCTGAAGAAAATGCCGGTCTTATCATCAAGCATACAGCTGCAAAGAGTGCTATTGCTCCAGTTGGGTATAGTGATCCTACAAGTAATCCTACATATGCATTACCTGCAACTACAGAATATAGTAGCACAGAAGTAGGCGATGGAACAAGCCGGGAAGTTGCTGTAACAGAAACTCCGGCAGGAGAAGCTAACATTATTATCAAGGCTAGCTATAATGGTAAAGATGGTTTCAAAGATGGTTTCTATAAAGTAGCACTCTATAAGGATGACAAAAAGAATTCCGAGTACGCTCTCTTACGAAATCATAACTATACCATCACCATAACAAAGGTGAATGATTATGGCTTCAGTTCTCTGGATGAAGCAATCAATTCTAAACCGGAAAACAGAATAGAGGCACAAATAGTTGATGACAATCCTGCCATAACCAAGATGATTGCCTGCAAGGATTATGAACTTGGTGTTAGTGACGACCTATCCGTAAAAGCAACAGCAGCTGTAGCAACTGAAGCAATTAAAGCAACCATCACGGTCACTACGCTCAAATCTGCAACAAGTGCTGATGACAAACTATTAAGTATCAATTATGTAGATAAGTGGATCAAGTTTGATAAGGATAAAGATGTAATAGAAACGATACTTCCGGAATCAGGAAGTAAATCATCACCTGGCAAGAAATATGTTCTGACTTTTACACTGGCTCCCAACACCGAGTCGGAAGCCCCAAGAACAGGAACCGTGACGATATCATCAGGTGACCTCAAACTGGATGTGAAGATAACCCAGGCAGGCTTCGATTTTATGAGAGACGACCCTGATCGTAAAGTTATCATGTATAAAGATAACAATGAGTATCAAAAGGACTATTTTGCCTGGCTAGATAAAATTCAAGGTATCAAACCAGAACAAATGCTAGGCAATGTAAGAAACAATGGTCTTCATTTTACTGTAGGAAAGAATGCCTACAGTTATAAGATTCCTAAACAGGAAGGGGATGTTCGGACATATAACGATAGCAAGAGCCAGAGACTTTTCACTGTTAGCGATGACGGAGGTTACTGGAAAGTGACGTTGGCAGATAATCACGATAATAATTATGATCTTTGGGAAGGCACCTTTACGATAAAAAACGCTGCTGGTATCAACATCACCTACACTGTTTATCATACTGGTATCTTCCATGAGATAACAGATGATATGGCAAACAAATACGAATTGTCAGAGGGTGGTGATGATAATCCAAAGGTGAAAGGTATGTTCTATTATGGTGTAGTGAAGGTTGAGGGAAAAGCCCATACCTACATTATGCTCGACCGTAACCTGGGTGCGACCGACAATAGTCCTTATGTACCAGACGTCAACGAACTTAAAGACCATAAAGGTGCTATCGGTGGATACTTCAAGATTGCAGATGATAAGGATGCAGATGGTAAGGATAAGGATAAGAAAGAAGTCAAGAAGTGGAATCTATCCTCTACTCTATCTCCAGAAGGCTTTGAAATACCAGAGAAATCGGTTTTTGAAGACTTGATTGCAAATGGTACGCTTAAAACAGAGGTACGCCATACTGCTCTTGGAGAATCGTACTATTGTACATTTATGAATACAACAAGCTCTGAGTTGAAAACCATCTATCTGCCATACGGAGGATATCTGGAAGGTGAAAGCCATAAATATCCAATGCACGTGGTCTTTTGGACCAAAACACTAGTCTCTGGAACACAAGGATTCAGTGGAAAAAGTCCGGAATATGGTTACTGGTATAACTATTTCGACGTGTACAACGATAAGAAGGATTTTTCCAACGTACGTTTCGTGAGTGGTAGTAATGGTAAGAACACCGGCCGCTACAAGGCAATGCCATTACGCCTGGTAGGTGTTCTGAAATAAACACAAGATAAGTGATAAATATAATAACATCTTTTACTTATAATAAAGTTCAAAAACAGCTGTTTTAAAAAGAAGGGTTGGGTTTTCGTGAGAAAGTCCAGCCCTTCTTTTTGTCAGGATACTCCTGACAAGGGGGCAAGACGTCACTGAGAGGTCATCATGATAGTACTGACAGGTGGTAAAGATGCTTCCAGCGCTTATTGCCTCACTACGGCATTATATTGCCCTTTACCAGGGCAATATCTTGCCATTGCCAGGCACAAAACGATACGTCGGGAGAGAAAATCCCCACACTCTTTTTTACTCTTCACTCTTCACCAAATCGCCTGAAACCCCGATAAACACTGGGGTTCCAAGAGGTGAAGAGTGGCGCACCACTCTTCACCACTCTTCACCACTCTTCACCTTTTGCCGGTGATCCATTTTATCTTTACGTTTTGCCAAACAAATCAGAATGAGTACCTGTAGTTAACATCAACAGCGTCAATTCCGTATCATTCTGTTCCCATATCAAAAGCCAATCTGATTCAATATGAGCTTCCCATTCACCTTCATGATTACCATGAAGTATATGTGGTTTGTATTCTGAAGGTAACATACCATTTTCTACCAATAAGTTAATCGCTTTCTGTAATTTCTCTATCGGATAGCCACGCTTGCGACAAAGTTTCAACGCTTTGTCGAATCTTTTAGTTGTTCCTAATTTATACATCACTTACCAAGAATAGTATCAAACATTTCATCAACAGAGTTCCATTGTGTAACTCTACCTTTAGCAACATCCTCTTCAGCAAGTTCCAATTCCGTTTTCTTAGGTTTCAAAACCGAAATAGAACTTACTCCATGGAGCATTTGAATGGCACTTTTAAGTTTATTGACCAAAGATGGGTCTGATATTGAAACCACTAACTGTGGTTCTTTTAATCCTATCGCTCTTGATTTCATAATCTTCTCCTTTAAAACGTTTAACATAATTAAGATACAAAAATACATTATTCCCCTCACACCGCCAAACTTCTTGCATTATTTTAACGTTAAAGGTCTTGATTTAACCCAAGTTTGGCACTTTAACCTGCTTTATTCATCATCACAAATTTTTCCGGGTGAAGGGTGGTGAAGAGTGGTGAAGAGTCGAGCACACTCTTCACCCTATCAAAACAACTCATACACAACAACTTACACCACTTTGGTGAAGGGTGAATAGTATTTTTGAAACTGGCGGATTATCGCTACAAGTTGCAGCGGATTGCAAATCCGCAAAGAAAAGGTCGAACATTTTTTAACAGCGGATTGCAAATCATAAGTGGTTGAAAGATTATTTTAGGCATGTTGCTCTATAAAGTAGGATTTCCTTTTTTAAGGAATCCTACTTCTTATAGTAACATGTCTGAATGGAGTCTTACTCA
>ENA-OWOF01000556-OWOF01000556.1-gut-metagenome-genome-assembly--contig:-NODE-556-length-12513-cov-3.044548_pt1 | contig 12513 bp, 9 predicted proteins | sample MGYA00248255_ERZ651790 | MGnify/ENA primary metagenome ERZ651790 (study PRJEB26908, sample SAMEA4031711) | gut metagenome | biome: gut; feature: normal infant; material: stool | place: China | collected 2015 ...
GAAGCAAGGTGGGAACCACGGAAAACAGAACAAAAACGGTAACCAGAAGATACTGGAACTGTGATTTGGTAAGCCGGTTCCCCAGGACATTAAGGAAAGGAATAAAGAAAAACAGCCCTACATACGCCGTCACATACCAATACTGGACGGTTAAAACGGGAAACAACGAATTCAGGACGTCATTAAAATGAACCACCTGGGAGGAAAACAGCAGCACCAGCAGCAGACTGCCCGCCGTATAAAAAATCACCTGGAACCATAAGGTAACCACGCGTTCATACCTGAACGTCCCGTCACAGCATACATACCCAGTAATCAGCGCATAACAATTCACCCCGCAATAGGCGGCAATCTCCAGAAGCCACCCTACCCGGTAGGAAGCGGAATCATGATTGTCCAGCGGCTATACATGAGTGGCGGCCAAAAGATGAAGAACCAAAACCAGCATCATGGCGACAATGCGCAAGGCGTCTATTCCATAATTCCGCGACAGGGGAATATCCAGACCACCATAGGAAGAAGGCTTTCCTTTTCCCTGATCACCAGCCGACAGCAAGCTCATGGGGATATTTCAACGGATTTCTTATCCGTGGTCAAGTTCCAAGCTTGAGGGAAAAGTATTTGAGAAAAAACCTCCGATGGTTTAAGGGTATCCCGCAGGGAACGGCAGGCTTCCGGCTTTCGGATAAAGCATAAAATCCCAGGAGGGGGAAAGCGGCATATCCTCCTGTTCATATATCTTTTCAAGGACCGGGAGGCCCTTGTTCCCAGGGCTTTCCTATTCTTTTTACACATGGCGTATCATGCTGCATCCCTGTGAAAAAAGGCTTTTCTTTCGGAAAACCTTTCCATCATTGATGAAAACGCGGATAAGAAATCCGCTGCCCATGATCAGGCAATCCGGCTGTCCAAATCGAACACCTGCCCGGAGGCTGCCGTGAGGACTTCCTGCAAAAACAGAATAAACGCCGCGGCCTGCTCCGGCGTATTGAACCTGCCCAGAACATGCCTGGACAAAGCAGACTCCTTCACGCTCTCCCTCAACCCGGCCGTCATCTCCGTCAGCATGAACCCCGGCAGCACCAGATTAACGCGTATTCCCTCCCTCCCCCATTCCCGCGCCAGGCTCTTCACCAGGCCTTCCAGCGCAGACTTGGAAGCGGCATAGGCCGCCTGGGACGGAGCCGGGCGAAGCGCCGCATAAGAACCCACCATTACCACCTGCCCCTCCCGCTTCTCCCTCGCCATGGCTGCGGCGGCACAGCGGGCGCACCAGGCGGCTCCCGTCACATTCACGTTCATCACCTCGTCCCACTCCTTCTCCGTCTGTTTCAGGAATGGCCTGTCTCTGGTAATTCCGGCGGCGCACACCGCCAGGTCATACGGAGCATGTTCGTCAAACCAGCGGCGCACGGCGGAACGGTTCCCTACGTCCAGTTCAGCGTGTGACGGAGCATCCGCCTCCCATCCTGCGGCGGTAAAACACTCCACGGCAGCCCGCGCCAAACCGCCGTGGCCGCCGCTGATAAACATCCTTCCCATGCTGGAACCTCTCCGGAATCGTTAAAAGCCTCACTTGGGGTCCACCCACCGCCCGTACTCCTTGATCAGGTCCACCAGCCGCTCCACGGCCTCCTCCTGGGGAATGTTGAACTTGACGGGGGTATGCTTCACGTACAGGTTGATCTTGTTCGGCGCGCCGCCCACATAGCCGAAATCGGCGTCCGCCATCTCGCCGGGACCGTTCACGATGCACCCCATCACGGCAATCCTCACGCCCTTCAAATGCTCCGTAGCCTTCCGGATGCGGGCCGTCGCCTCCTGAATATTGTACAGGGTGCGTCCGCAGGACGGGCAGGAAACGTAATCCGCACGCGTCAGGCGCGTCCCCGTAGCCTGCAAAATATTGAATCCCAGGAAGGAAGCCAGCCGGGGATCCGATTCCCCCTGAATCAGCACGGCATCTCCAATGCCGTCGCTCAGCAGGGAGCCGATATTGCGGGCGGCCACCAGCGGCACGTCCTCATCGGAAACGGAACCGGGCACCAGCGTATCCTTCAGCAGAATCAGGTGCCTGTCTTCCATGCGGGAAGCCAGAAGGCGGAACGCATACACGGGTTCCATGTCCAGGCCGTTCTTCACGGTGACAACGGACGGTTCGGCCAGTTCCTTCAGCGGCTCCAGCTCGTCACCGCAGCGGGGGTCCACCTCAATGGCCTCCAGTTGGCCGAAGGCCAGCTCCGGCATCATGTCCCCCATCGCATCCCGTTCCGTCTGGAGGGCGTAAAACCCCGCATCCGGCACCACCACGCGCACGGGCTGCTCCCAGCCCAGGCGCACCCCGTAACACATCGCCAGCCCTCCCTGCCTTTTGGAAAACTTCAGGGGATCATAGCTCAACTCCGGTTCGGGAAAGGAAGAAACGGGATCATCGGAACGTTCCGCCGGCTGGAACGGATTGGACAGGCGGTAGGCCACGGGCACTTCCCGCACGGCGTCCTCCGTCAGGGAAACGCGCAGGGTATCCCCAATGCCGTCCGTCAGCAGGGACCCGATGCCCACCGCGCTCTTGATGCGGCCGTCCTCTCCGCCTCCGGCTTCCGTCACCCCCAGATGAATGGGATAATTCCAGTCCGGCCCCAGGGCATTCATGCGTTCCACCAGCAGGCGGTAGGCGGCCACCATCACCTTCACGTTGGAAGCCTTCATGGAAAACACCAGGGAATGGTAATCCAGGTCCCGGGCAATTTGAGCAAACTCAATCGCGCTCTCCACCATCCCCTCCGGCGTATCGCCAAAGCGGTTCAGAATGCGGTCGGACAGGGAGCCGTGGTTGGACCCGATGCGCATCGCGCGGCCATGTTCCCGGCAAAACAGCACCAGGGGCGTAAACTCCTCCCTCAGGCGGTCCAGTTCCTCACGGTATTCGGCGTCGGAATACTCCCTCACTTCAAACTTCTTCTTGTCGATGAAATTGCCAGGATTAATGCGTATCTTCTCCACCCACTTGGCGGCCTCCATGGCGGCATCCGGCTTGAAATGAATATCAGCCACCAGCGGCACATGGCAGCCCGCCGCGCGCAATTCACGGGCAATATTCTCCAGATTGGCCGCATACGCCTTGGTCTGGGCGGTCAGGCGGATAATCTCGCACCCCGCCGCGGCCAATTCCAGAGCCTCCTTCACGCAGGCATCCGTATCCCGCGTATCGGACGTCAGCATGGTCTGGACCCGGATGGGATTGGAGCCGCCCACCCCCACATCCCCCACCATGACTTCACGGGTCACGCGGCGCGTATAACGGTAAGGACTCGGACAATAGGAAGACTGCATGAAACCACTCTACCGCGCCAGATTCCCCTGTCAACCATCCTTCAAAAACGGAAAGCCTTTTCACGTCAACCCATCAACATTGAAAAGGGAACAGAGCCGTTCCCGCTGCACGAAGACTTGATACGCTTTACAGCAAATTAACTATAACCAAGAATAGCCATCATGTTTGAACCGCTCAGGAATGTCTTCATGCGAATAGCAGAAAAAGAGCAGGTAAAACTCCCCTCAACAACACCGGGAACAAGCTTTGGCTTGACACACAAAAAATTAACCCTGGACCACATTTCCTCCATAGGAGTCAAGGCAGGGCTCTAAAAAAGATAAAGCACTGCCGGTTCCCACTAATCGCATCATTTCATCAATCCCTGTCACTTCTCAAGTTACCCATAACGGCAACGGCATCAGGAAAAAGAGCGGGCATCAGACAAGTTTTTCCGCGACCAAGAGCCCTTCTGAATCCGGAACCGGGTTACAACCTGGGAAATGCGGTTACACTTCCCTATTTCCCTGCATCGTTTGGGCAGATTATATAAAGTGGTTCCTTTTAACATCATAGGGCTGCGTTATTTCTTTGGCGCTTCTTCCCATTGCCCGGATTCGAATTACCAATCGACGCACTTCCAAACTTGAGCTATTTTGCCAATATTCGCTAAGCAATTAAATTTCAATCACAAGAAACCTACCGTGTTTCTTCGGGTTTCATGAACAACTGCATATTCTTAAGCAAAGCCTCGTCCATTTGTTTTGCCAATGGCAAAACGGAAATATCCATAGACTCGTTTTTCAGCATAACGGCCGTATTACCCCGTATGAAACTAAATGAGGAGTATTCTCCCTGGGATACGGGGACTCCCAATTCATTGATTACCGGTTTGAGGCAGACATCGTAGTCTCCCACCAGACCGGGATGTACCTGCAGGATTTTTTTCAGGATATCCGGCTTGATAAGTTGTCTTGATTGCTCCGCCTGCATCGCGAACATCGCTCTCAAGGCCTGGTCTTTCGTATGAAGATGCAGAATCGTGTAGGTGACGGGATAATCCCGTCCATTCTTGTTCACGCTAAAAGTACCGGAACATCCGTTGATATGAGATTCGTCATGACCTTTTTCCGCAATAAAGGGGATATTTACGTGCTTCTTGAGCCAGCGCACCGTTCCGATGCCGCTATTAATATTGGGTATCATTTCAGGCCCCTTGTCTTCGTTCCCGTCCGGCATATTCAGGTTGAGAATATTATCATTCCGTTGCAGCTCGCGAGCATTCCGATCAATCCTGTCGTATAAGCCCTCGGGCATGCCTTTTGTTAATTTCCTTAATTCTTCTTCACGCCTGGTCCTCTTTTGATAAGGCATCTTTGAAATATCCTTCCACTTTTTCACCGCCTGCCGCGTCCTTTTCGGAAAATACCCGAATTGGCGTTTTCCATTAAGTGCGGCGAGTATGGTCTCTGATATTTCAAACAGTTCTTTATCCTTAAGCTCTTTTCTAATAAGCGGAAAGAACCAGTGGTCAGCGGCAATGAGGGAAAACCCCTCCTGTTCCGCAAAGAATTCCCCACATAATTTTTTATCTTCGTCTAAAATAAACGGGACTTGCAGAAATGCCATTTTTATACCGTCACCAAACATGGTCCATCGGTATTCACGGTTACGGTTGACCGGAGGTCCCTGTTTTTGTGAGACAAGCATTTCATCTACTGCTTTCTGACGACTGTAGACGGGGTTTGGGGAGTAGAACATTTTGACGGCTGTGTAGACGTTTCCCATGATATCGACAATGACCCAGTAATTCTGCTCATAGTCCCATCCCAGGTAGTACTGAGAAATATTAAGACCTTCCATGTCTTTTGCCGCCTCGGACTGTCCAGGAACAGGATTCCCGCCTGGTTTAATTTCCTCATACAGGTTATACAGACGGGCCTTGCGCTCAGCAGGATTGGATTTTATGGTGGTCTGGTTCCATACTGCGGCCGGTTTTATTTCCCAGACTGTTTGGCCGGGATACAGGTCATTCCCTGCAACAGGCGCCCCATGAAGAATCTGCCCTATGAGGGTTAGGACAATGAAGAAAAAGGGGAGAATTTTCATACTGTGCGTGCAAGTCATGATGGTTATTTGTTAAATGAGAAGTAGCGGCCGCCAGGTTCGGTAAAATTACTCCTGTTTTCATCGGATTTCAAATCGTCTTTTATGTAATCACTTTCCGATTTGTTGGTAGGACCCGCATTGTAGGGAACAGGGTTATGTACTTTACCTCCATAAAGGCACCAGGTATGGCCGGAGCGCCAGGATTTTGTCTCCTCCTGTCCTTGTGCGTTTGTTGTTTTTCTAGTTTCCGTCCACCCGACTCCTCTGGAACTGACTCCGCCCGAGCCGACAACCGACGCAGAATAGGCCTGTCCTCCATCAGCCCGAGGATTCCATCCCGGGTCAGCATCACGTCACGATGAAACATCCCCATGATGCCGGCGGCGGCATAGGCGGCCCACGGAGGAACGGACAGTACCGGACGACGGCGCCCCGGCACCTTTCCCAGCATGGAAAACAATCCGCGGAACGTATACGTTTCCGGCCCCACCGCTTCAATCACGCTGTTTTACCTGTCTTCCCGCAACGCTTCCCGGGACCGCCAGGAGCGGTCAAATCCTGTACATGAACCGGCTGAAGGCGGCTTTCTCCATTCCCCGGAAACCGTTACAGCATGGACTGCACCACAAACAACACGACGGACCCCACATAAACGGCCGCCAGCACCACGGCGGCGCAACACAGAAAGAGCTTGTATCCACAGGCCAGTACCATCCTTCTGAGCTGGGATTCCGGATGCCGCCGCGCCCACCACGCATACAGCAGAAAAAGCAGAGCCGTTCCGGCTGAAACAAACAGAGATTCTTTCAACAGAGGCGGATAATAATCAAACACCACCCTGTTCCGCCCCTCCTGAAGGCGCACCGCCATCAATTCCCCCACCTTTTCCACGGGCACGTCCACCCCGTTCCGCATGGCCTTCCATCCACGGTCATGCACCACCGGAACCATCAGCGCCTCCCCCTTTCCGGCAGAGAGGGACACTTCCACATGGCCTCCGCGTCCCTGCGCCTCCAACCCGTATTGATCCTGGCCTTTCCCCAGAACCGGAACATCCTGCTCCGGCATTCGCGCCGCAGCCGCCAGAAGAGGAGCCTCCACCAGCCGCCGCATCCTTCCCTCCACCACGGTTTCCCCGGTTACACCCGCACGTTTTAATTCCAATGCTCCATTATAGGTGCGGCACGTCCCGCCGGGGGCCTTCTGCGCTTCCGCCATGACGGCCACCGCGCGGCCATTGACGCGGAGTTCCTCCGTATCCGTCTGCGGGAAGCCGTACACCGCGCCAAGATATTCCGGCACGCTCATCCGGTAAAAGTTGCCATTCCTCTCCGTCCGCACTTCCACGGGAGCATACAGGGGGCCTTCCGCTGACGGGCAAAGCGCGGCATGCAGGGCATTGAGATTGCTGAACACGCCGGCTTCCGCATCCAGCCGCAGCCCCAGCGCGCTCTGGGGAACCACCAGCCCCCAGCGGGCGCCCGGAAGCCTGTATAAATACATGCCTTCCCGGGAAAGCACGCTCTCCATTCCTTCCACGGGACGGGATGCCAGCACAAAGCCATGGCCCAGCAGCAGATCGGAAAACAGGGTGCCCCCCTGACCGTACGTGCGCGTGAATTCATCCCGGTACCCCAGGTTTTTCAGAAAACGGAAATGGCTGATGCTCGTGGTATGCCGGAAGTTGCCGATGCGCGGGACAGGCCCCAGGCAATCTGCGTTGTCCACCAGCAGGCGGTCCCTGTCTTTCACGCGCAGAAGCCCGGCGTACCCGTCCATTCCGCGCGCCAGCCATTCCGCATTCAGGGCCAGTACAGCGGCCTTTTCCTCTTCTCCCTGCTTCCAGAACGCGGCAGCCCCCACGGGCAGCCCCAGCAGCATCACGGCGGCTATGGACCACACCAGCCTTTTGCCTTCCGCATGCCGCCAGCACAGCCACGCGCATGAAAAAAACAGCAGAGGCAGAAGGCGCGCCACCAGGTCCATATCCGTCACGTGAAGGACAATCAGGGAGACGGCAAACGCCGCCACGGGAAGGCCAAGGCTCCATCCCCAGCCCCAGCGCCGCCCCGCCGGCTGCGGCAGCCTCCCGCCGGACAGGATCCAGGCGCAGAACGACGCCACCACCAGATTGGGAATGAACCCGAACCGGACCGGAAAATCCACGTAGCTCCACAGATGGGCGGCGCGGTGAAGGGGTTCAATGAACGCAGGGAGCACGGACGCCGCCAGCAAGAGAAGAAACAGCCGCCTCCCCCTGTTCGCCGGCGGAGCCTCCTTCCTCCCGTAAACCAGATAGACGGCAGCCAAAGCGGCGCACGCCATTCCCGGCAGGCAGGCATACAGGCGTTCCAGGAATTTGGGAGGGTCAAACGGCCAGGACAGTTCAAAAAAAGTGGGGGGAGTCATGAACAGGGACCGCATGGAATCCCGGCTCATCTCCATCATGGGCAACCAGTAATAGCAGGTCGCCAGCGTCACCGCCGCCGTGTACCAGAACACGCGCGCCAGCCGGACGCGGCGTTCTGCCGTCCCTTTCAGGGGAAGCGTGAAGGCCCACGCGAACAGCCAGCCGGTCACGACGGCCATGAAAGCGCTGTACATGGAGGTAGCCAGCAGAAAGAGGCCGACGGCATACAGCCACCCCCTCCCTCCGTTCACCAGCTGGTAAAGGCCCAGGGCAAACAGGGGGAACATGGCGGCGTGGTCCAGGAACTGCATGAACCCGTACTTGGTCTGGAAAAATCCCCCCAGGGCATAACCCGCCGTCAGCAGCACGGTCCAGCATACGGGCAGGGAGGGGAAGACGCGTCTCAGGAACCAGGAAGCCGTCAGGCAGATGCAGGCGGCGTCCGCCAGCATCACCCATACCATGTCCTTCAACAGGAAGGAGTCTCCCATCGCCACCACAATCCAGGTGGAGGGAACCAGCAGCTGGTGCGGCAGGGAGGGGCTCACGCGGATGCCCGCTCCTCCATTGACATCATAAAAGAAGGATCCGTCCAACGCTCCGGTCATCAGGGCGGAGGCATAATATTTCAAGGTGGGATACACCATCTGCCCGTTATCCATGTATTCCAGGTAATGGCCGCCAAGCGGCCAAATTCCGCGCACCGCCAGGAACAGGAACAGAACGGCCAGGGCGAACGCAACAGACGCCAGAGACGTCAATACCGGGCGGGAAGAAGCGGGTTCCATGGCTCAATCAGCGGACAAACGGTTCGGCGGCCTGGACCAGGCGCAGGGCGCGGGCGCATTCCTCCACATCATGAACACGGTGAATACGGGCGCCGTGCAAATGTCCCCATACCGTCATCACGGCGGTGCTCAGCGGCGCACGCCCCTGCTCCGCATCACCCAGAACGGCTCCCAGCATGCGCTTGCGGGAAAGGCCCAGCAATACCGGACGTCCCGCCACCTCCAGCCTGTCCATATTGGACAGCAGGGCCAGATTGTGTTCCAGCGTCTTGCCGAAGCCGATGCCCGGGTCCCAGCAAATCTGCTCCGGGACCAGGCCGCGGCCCAGCAGAAAATCATAACGCTCCTCAAAATAGCCGCGCACCTCCCGCACCACGTCTTCATAAAAAGGCGCGTTCTGCATCGTTTCAGGCCGTCCCTGCATGTGCATCGCCACTACGCCGCAGCGCGCCTCCGCACACAGCTCCGCCATTCCCTCCTCCTGCAATCCGGAAATATCATTGATCACGTCCGCTCCCGCTTCCAGCACAGCCGCCGCCACGGCGGCATGGCGCGTATCCACGGAAATCACGGCGTCCGTGCATGGGCGGAGTTCCCGCACCACGGGAAGCACCCGGTCCAGTTCTTCCTCCACGGAGACCTCCGCCGCACCCGGCCTGGTGGATTCCCCCCCAATGTCCAGAATAAGGGCTCCCTGCCGCTCAAGCTCTTTTGCATGGGAAACGGCGCGTTCCACCGTATGGAAACGCCCTCCGTCGGAAAAGGAATCCGGAGTGACGTTTACAATTCCCATCAGCACGCCGCCGCGCGCCACATTCAATATGTCTCGCCTTACAAGCCAGTTCATCTAATTACGTTCTTGTCAAAGGCACTATACATCACTTTAATAAGTCAGAAACACTTTTTTCACCATGAAAATAACGCCCCTGCTTCTCATCATCCCCCTGCTCATGACGGCCGGAGCCCTGGCGGCCAGCCAGGATGATTTCAACGTCCAGACCGCTTCCTCCCGCATGGTCAAGCATGAAGACGGGTCGCGTAGCTACTTTGAAAAGACCGGGGACGGCAAGGGGATGAAAAAAACCACTTACAACATCCACAACGTTCTCGTTTCCGTAACCCTCTACAAAAGAGGCCCCTTTGGAGAACTGCGCTCATGCCTGATCTTTGACGGGCAGAAGAACGAACTCTTTTTCGTACGCTACGGTTATGACGGCAACGCCAACCTGAGGGAGGAGCAAATGTTCGATTCCAAGAGCAAGGAGCTCGTGCGCCGCTTCCTTTACACATATGACGACATGGGCAACCGCAGCAAGCCCGTGTGCATCACGCTGGTCAAGAGCACCAAGGACATTGAGACGCACGCCGTTCCCACCGCTCCGGAAAAGGACCCCTTTGCCGACGATTTTAAAAAGAAGAGCAAGTAAGCGCCGGACCCGCGGGGCAATGGTTCCGCCCTTCGCGCATGCCATCCGTTTTCTCCGTCTTTCAACCGGCCGCCGTCTCTGTGATGCGCGGCCGGTTTGACGTTATACCGCCGTGCGGGAAAATTGCGGCGAGTTCCGGAGACGGACGTTTTCTTTCCCCAGAAAAAGACCTGGTCCAAAGGCATGCCCGAGGTTTGAAACACGGCAAATCCGCGCCAACCACCCTGGCCAGGCGCACGACGGCCCATTTAAAGGAGGAACAGCTTCCTAAAAAGCCCTTTTATTCTCCATCGCTGGCTTCCAGCCTGTTACGCCAGCGGCGGGCCACCCAGGGGCGCACCAGCCCGTAAAGCAGGTAAATGGAGAAAATGACCGCGGGCATCACCCACGGGAATTTGAAGATGCAGATGACCGTCAGCACAATGAGCACGATCGCGTACATGGTCCCCCGCGTGCGCATGTTGATGTGCTTGAAGCTGGGATAAACCACCCGGCTCATCATCAGGACGGACACCCCCGCCATCGCCAGGGCAATCACGTACTTGAAGACGCCCAGGTCCATGGCCCCGTTCGGAGCCCTTCCCGCCAGGTACATCACCAGGTACATGGTGGAAACCACGGCTCCCGCCGCCATCGGAACGGGCAGCCCCACAAAGTCGCTGCTCTGCCCCTCCTTGCGGGGAGCGGCGGCCATGCAGTTGAACCGCGCCAGGCGCAGGGCGGCGCACAGCAGGTACAGGATGCCTATGCCCCAGCCAACCTCCGGCGGAGAAAGCTGGAACAGGACGGCCTTGGCCACCAGCAGCGCAGGGGCAATGCCGAAGGAGACGATGTCCGCCAGGGAATCGAATTCCCGGCCGAAGGGGCCGTCCTGCCCGCGCATACGGGCAATGCGGCCGTCAAACAAGTCAAACAGGCACGCCGCGAAAATCAGGAACGTGGCATTCTGGTAATAGGAGAAGGCCGCCACGGCGTCGCTGTCCGCCTGGTTGATCCCTTCAAAAATCGTCAGAATGGCGAAAAACCCGCACACCAGGTTCCCTGCCGTAAACAGGTTCGGCAGAATGGGAATCTCAGGTTCGTCCGGAAAAATCTTCTTGTCCATGATCGGTGTCCAGTGGGGCGCCTCGTGAAGGGCTTACCCGTTAATGATGTTGCGGGCCGCCGCGGCCAGGGCCTGGGGATCGGCATCCTGCGGAGCGGAACCGCGGGCCTGGTCCGGACGGCCGCCCCCCTTGCCTCCGGCAAGAGCGGAAACCTCGCGGATCATATCCCCGGCGGACAATCCGTCCGCAATGGCATCTTTGCCACAATAAGCGCCCAGGAGCAAGGAAGAACTGTCCACGCACAGCAGGAAGGCGGCGCCCGCATACTGGCGCTTTTTCAGGCCGTTCAGCAATTCCTGAAGCAATTCCCCGGCCCCTTCCGCCACCTGGATCAGGGAGGCGGGGTCATCGGAAAGCCATTCATTCAGCAGGGCGTCAGCCCTGGCGGCGGACTGCCCGGCGCGGGCCTTCCTAAGCTTCTTTTCCGCCTCCAGCGCTGTCTGCTTGAAATGCTCCACGGAGGCGTCGAAACGCGCCAGGGAATCATTCACCGTCCGGATGTCGGAGGCTCCCAGGGCGGACAGCCCCGGCTTGTCTTCAATCGTGGGAACAGGAACCTGTTCCAGCCCCATGTCCGCCAGCTCATAATTGACTTCCTTGATCTTTTCCACCGCCTTGGCGATTTCCAGGCTCCGGGCGACGACGTGCTGGCGGATCATTTCCAGGGCATCTTCTCCGTTGGCGGCTTCCCCGCAGATACAAAATCCCAGGGTGTTCCAGTCAATGATATAGCGGAGTCCCTCTCTTACAATTTGTTCATCATCTACAATAAGTACGTTGATAATTTTGTTTGCCATGTTTTTCATCCTGTTTCCTAAATTGTTTTTGGTATTTTCAGCCGGACGGTCGTACCGGCTCCGATTGCGCTGTCAATCTCCATATAATATCCTTCCCCGTAGAACAGGGAAATTCTCTGATTGATGTTGTAAAGACCGATGCTGTGGGTATCGGAGGAAGGGTGGTTTCTGATTCGATCCCGCAGTGCGTCGAGTTCTTCGTTTGTCATTCCCTGTCCGTTATCTTTGATCGTGATCAGCAGGGTTGCGTCCGCAGAAGCAATCTGGATGGTGATCATACCGTCTTCCGTTTTGCTCTCAAGTCCGTGAAGAATTGCATTTTCTACCACAGGTTGCAGGAGCAGCGGAAGAATCTTGCAACTGTTGGTGTCGAGATCTTCGTCCACCTGAAGGGTGTAATTTACGCGGTCCCCAAAGCGGAGCTGCTGAATGGAGAGATACGTTTTGATATATTCGAGCTCTTTGGTCAGTGTGGTGAAACTTGTGCCGGTATTATCGAGCACGTAACGCATGGATTTTCCAAGCAGTTTAATGGAAGTTGCTACATTCCGGTTGCCACAGGA
>ENA-OWOF01000572-OWOF01000572.1-gut-metagenome-genome-assembly--contig:-NODE-572-length-12328-cov-15.407232_pt1 | contig 12328 bp, 8 predicted proteins | sample MGYA00248255_ERZ651790 | MGnify/ENA primary metagenome ERZ651790 (study PRJEB26908, sample SAMEA4031711) | gut metagenome | biome: gut; feature: normal infant; material: stool | place: China | collected 2015...
TAATACAACCGGTTTCTTTCTCATCGATCGTTCCTCCATTTTTACTTTTGATTATTATAAATTACCAGTACGGCTCCAAAGCGTGTTTCCTATGCTGGATCCGTTCTGAAAGCTTACATTACGTCCACGGAGATTATACACTGAAAACGTGGGATGCGCAATAGCAACAACAGATTTCTTCTCCCGCTATCTCTGATATTCTTTTTCAAAAGGTTCCGGATCTGCTTGTATTTTCACCGGTCTTGCAGTACAATATTCTTTAAACTCTTATTTGGGAAAAGGGGTTCTCTTATGGTTACATTACTCACGAAATTATTCATTAAAGATTACCAAAATACGAAAGATCCGGGCGTTCGACAGGCATATGGAATACTCTGCGGTATCGTCGGGATCTGTTTCAATCTGATCCTGTTCACGATCAAGGCTCTGGCAGGCTTGTTCAGTCATTCCATCGCCATCACGGCGGATGCATTCAATAACCTGTCGGATGCGGCATCCTCCATCATTACGCTGGTGGGCTTCAGGATGGCGGGACAGAAGCCGGACTCCGATCATCCCTTTGGGCACGGGCGGATCGAATATATCTCCGGACTGTTAGTGTCCATCCTGATCGTGCTCATGGGCTTCGAACTGGTGAAGAGTTCTGTAAGTAAGATCTTCCATCCGGAAGCTCCTGACTACTCCCCTGTCATTATTGGCATCCTGATATTTTCGATCCTGGTAAAATGCTATATGGCACTCTATAACCGCCGCATCGGTACCCGGATCAGCTCCGTAGCCATGAAGGCTACGGCCATTGACAGTTTAAGCGATGTGGTGGCAACCACGGTGGTTCTCATTGGCACCATCGTCTCCGCCACCTCCGGCATCATTATCGATGGCTACTGTGGTGTGCTGGTGGGTATGTTCATCCTCTACTCCGGCTTCGTAGCTGCGAAGGATACCATCAGTCCTCTGCTGGGGCAGCCCCCTGAACCGGAGTTTGTGAAGCAGATCAATGATATCGTACTCTCCTATGATGCTGTCACCGGGATCCACGATCTCATCGTACATAACTACGGACCCGGCAGAACACTGATCTCTCTGCATGCAGAGGTTCCCGCCGATGGAAATATTCTGACCCTGCACGATACGATCGATACCATTGAGCATGAACTGCGCAGCAAATTAAACTGTAATGCGGTGATCCACATGGATCCCGTCAGCACCAATGACCCGGAGACCCTGTCTCTGAAAGCCGAGGTAAGCGGATATCTGGATCAGATCGATCCCCGCTTAAGCATGCACGATTTTCGTGTTGTCAAGGGGCCGACCCACACGAATCTTATTTTTGACATTGTCGTTCCTTATGACTATCCGATCTCGGATCAGCAGGTCACCGATTCCGTCACCGAACGGATTCGGATGAATCATCCGGATTTCTACCCGGTCATTGATGTGGATAAGGCCGTGGTACAGTAAGTGGGAAGTTAGTTTGGTGTAAATAGCCCAAAAACGATGAATTCCGTACAAAAAGGTTCCGAAATCAGAATTTTTTGTACGGAATTTCTTTATTTCGCTTACTTAGCGAAAATAGAGTCTAATTCTCTTATTGAAAAATAACTTTTTCCACTCAATTCATCATTTTGAAGTTTTTTTCAAGAAACCAGCAGCCCACTAACTTTCCATTTAGTTCCGGTTATTGATGTAGTTGATCAGTCCCTCTGCGGCAATGATCTTCTGCATGAACTCGGGGAATGCCTGTCCCTGGAAACTCTCGCCGGTGGTGAGATCTTTGATCACGCCGGTATTGAAGTCGATCTCGACTTCGTCACCGTTTTGGATCTTCCTGGATGCCTCCGGACACTCAATGATGGGCAGCCCGATATTGATGGCATTGCGGTAGAAGATTCGGGCGAAGGTCTCTGCGATGACGCAGCTGACACCTGCTGCCTTAATGGCAATGGGGGCATGCTCTCTGGAGGAGCCGCAGCCGAAGTTCTTCTCCGCTACGATAATGTCACCTTTTTTCACATTTTTGATAAAATCCTTATCAATGTCCTCCATGCAGTGGGCAGCCAATTCTGCGGGATCGGAGGAATTCAGATATCTTGCGGGAATGATAACGTCTGTATCCACGTTATCTCCGAATTTGAAAACTATTCCTTTTGCGTTGTTCATTTTCCGTTACCTTTCTATTTCATATCTATTTCTTTCATATCTATTTCTTTTGCTAAATTTTTCGTAACTGTTCAGATTTCCATTTGTAAAACCGCCTCTGCGAGGCTTTAGCCCGGGATCTGCTCATAATAATCTCTCAAGTATTCCATGAAAACGGAATACTATTTCAGTTCACAGGGACAGGAAATCTTACCGGTGATGGCGCTGGCTGCTGCCACTGCGGGACTCGCCAGATAGATCTCACTCTTTACATGTCCCATACGTCCCACGAAATTACGGTTGGTTGTGGAGACACATCTCTCTCCCTCTGCCAGGATACCCATGTATCCGCCGAGGCAGGGTCCGCAGGTAGGTGTACTTACCACTGCTCCCGCCTCGATGAAGGTCTTAAGAAGTCCCTCTTCCATTGCCTGCATGTAGATGGACTGGGTGGCGGGGATCACGATACAGCGCATGCCCTTTGCCACATGTCTGCCTGCAAATACCTTCGCTGCGGTGCGCAGATCGTCGATACGTCCGTTGGTACAGGATCCGATCACTACCTGATCAATAGCGATGGGCTCCATCTCGTGGATCTCATCAATGGTATGTGTATTCTCCGGCAGATGCGGGAAGGCCACAGTGGGACGTAAGGTGCTCAGATCAATAGTATATTCTGCATCATACTGTGCATCCGGATCTGCTTCAAATACCTTATAGGGGCGTTTTGAATGTTCTTCCATGTAAGCAACAGCCTTCTCGTCCACAGGAAAAATACCGTTCTTACCGCCGGCTTCGATAGCCATGTTGGCAATGGTGAATCGGTCATCCATGGACAGATTGGCGATACCGTCTCCTACAAATTCCATAGACTTGTACAGTGCACCGTCAACACCGATCATGCCGATGATATGTAAGATCACATCCTTACCGCTGACCCATTCTGCGGGTTTGCCGGTCAGATTGAATTTGATCGCCGCAGGAACTTTAAACCATGCCTTGCCGGTAGCCATACCGGCTGCCATATCGGTACTTCCCACACCGGTGGAAAATGCACCCAGAGCGCCGTAAGTACAGGTATGGGAATCCGCTCCGATGATCACATCTCCGGCTACGGTAAGACCTTTCTCCGGAAGCAGGGCATGTTCGATACCCATCTCTCCCACTTCGAAATAATTCGTGATCTCATTGCGTCTTGCAAACTCACGGACACATTTGCAGTGCTCCGCAGATTTAATATCCTTATTGGGAACAAAATGATCCGGTACCAGTGCGATCTTATCCTTATCGAACACTCCCTGTACCTTCATTTTATCCATTTCCTTGATTGCCACCGGACTGGTAATATCGTTACCCAGCACCAGATCCAGCTGTGCCTCGATCAACTGTCCTGCCTGTACCTGCGCAAGGCCCGCTGCCTGTGCAAGTATCTTCTGTGTCATTGTCATTCCCATTGTCTACTGCTCCTTTTTCTCTTCATACAACTTGCGCATTCCGCACAGCTGCTCACTCTTCAGATACGAAATACATCTCCTTGAAGTTTCCATTATTGTAGCACACTCATTTGTAATTGAAAACATCCACATTTAACGTATTTCTACGCAAATGTGGATGTTTTGGCTTCAATTTATTGATTTATTTTAATATTGCAATGTAATGCTTTTTATGATTACAGTGGTTGTTTTTCTTTTTCTCCGGCCGTCACTGTGTCTCCGGAATTGTCGTGGTTCCCACTCTCTGGCTTTACTTTCCAGTTCAGCACCACCTTGAATAAATCTCCGTCCAGTTCGATCCGGAACTTTCCGCCCTGAATTTCTGTAAAGCTTTTTGCAATTGCCAGTCCCAGTCCGCTTCCTTCCGTGTTACGGGAAGCATCCCCTCTGACGAATCGCTCGGTCAGTTCCTCTCCCGATACGGATAATTCCTGCGCTGTGATGTTTTTTAAGATTATGGTCACCTCATCCTTTGCCGTAAAACCGCTGACATAGACTCTGGTTCCCGGCAGAGCATATTTTGCAATATTGCCAAACAGATTTTCAAAAATCCGGAAGGTCTTCTGACTGTCTAACGGCACGATGACCTTCTCCTCCGGCATGCTCATCCGCACATCCAGTCCGGCATCCGCCAGCTTATCTTCCATCTCGAATTCGACCTGTTTCACCATGCTTACGATATCCACATCACGGATGTCGAGCGTGATATTCTGGGAATTTGCCTTGCTGACTTCGAACAGATCCTCGATCAGTGCCTTCAGGCGCAGCGATTTACGATCCAGCGTCTCTAAGTACTCCTTCCGCTGTTCCTCCGTTACTCCCGGCTCCTGCAATAATTTTACATAAGTAATGATGGCCGTCAGTGGTGTCTTCAGATCATGGGATACATTCGTGATCAGTTCCGACTTCATCCGCTGGCTCTTCACTTCCTCCGCCACCGCATTGCGGAAGCCCTCTTCGATCCGGTAGATCTGCGGTTTGAAGGGTTCAAATACTCCCAGATCCTCCTCAATGGTCACATTCAGATTGCCCTGGGCGATCTCATTGGTAGCCTTTAACAGCAATCCGTACTTTTTCTGCAATTTGCTGACATAACGCCGTAGTACAAAATACAGTACCACAGAATAAATGACTGCAATCGTCACTCCTCCCAGCGGAAGGCTGCATACGATCACCAGAATCAGGGCATTCCACAATACGATCCGCAGGATCAGCTTCTTGGCATCCTTTGTCACATCAAAATGCTCTGCATCATGATAGACATCCACCACCTTATCACGTCCGACGGTCCACACTTTTTTGATCCCTTGCCATAATTTTTTCCAGGCAGGAACCAGCATATAGCACAGACATCTCTCATGGAAATATCCGCGTATTCCCATGGTGCGCATTGCCCGCAGGGATACACCGCTGCACCAGGCAATGAAAAACAAGGCTGCCACTGCCAGAACATTTAATGCATAGGTCAGTATTGTGGTCAACATCTGTATCTGCGCACTGTTTCCCTGTAAAACCGTGTTCAGCGCATGACCGCTCCTTACCCAGGATACCAGTCCAACCACCTGTTCACTTCCGATGCCGGCGATCACCACAAGGATCACAATAACCGCCTCTACAGGCAGCTTTAACAGCGCCACCTTCTCCCAGGCTCTCTCTTCCTCAAGTCCCGGTAATACAAGCGCCAGCAGGAAGATCAAGAATGTCAGGATCAGAAATACCTCCTGGCATCCGGACAGATAGTAGGATGTATACTGATCTCCCATGGAAAAGTAAACACTGACATTGTTCATATCCTGATCATAATAAATATACTGACCGTTCTGTTCCAGACTCTGTGCTGCCTGTCTGGAGATGCAGAAGGTGATCTCACAATTTTTCGGCATTTCCAGCCGGAACATGGTATTATGACCGGCATCGATCACATTGCCCATATTGGCATCCACCATGCGCGTAAGACCGCAATTACGGATCACTTCCGCCGCTGTCTTGCGAAGGGTTGTCGCATCCGATCCGATCACCGTATTCCCTAAGGTGGCATCATTTCCATAGGCGTCAAATACAAAAGTCAGATAAAAGCTCTGTTCCTCCGCCACGATATCCGTATCCGCCAGATTGCTTAGAATCTCTCCGGTCTGAGTATCCCGGATCCTGTAATCATACAAATTATTCAACTGACTGAAGGAGCTTTCCAGGGTATTGAAGTGCTCTTCCAGGTATTCCCTGGTCTGTACCGCAAAGCTTCCCTGGGCTACATAGTCTTCGGGATCTTCTCCTTCCGGTATGGTGAGGTCCTCCGTATCTCCGTCCGCCATTTCTGCTCGCTTCTGGTCATCATTGAGCCATTCATTCCCCTCCGTGGGCTGCATATATAATTCTCCATAGCTTAAGGAAGTCTGATGCTCTTTGTTGTACAGATCGCGGTAGAGCAGATAGCAGTTCTGATACAGATAAGTAATCGTATTCGACGTCTCCAGCGGATCCGCAATGTATTGTTCGTTCCTCCTGCTCTCCGCCCTGCGCTCGAAGATTCCGTAGCAGGCGGTAAAAATGCCGGAAGATGACAGACTGACAATCAGTCCGATGATCAGCCATTTGACTGCAGGCTTTCTGTTTCCTCGGTTTTCCCTGTTTTCTGTTGTCTCCGCTTTCACAGCCTCTGTTACCTGTTCCATTCTTACACCTCTCCGGTCATTTCCCTCTGTCTGCCGAAACGCTTTGTTTCCCACATCCGCATTTATTGTTTGTCGATCTTATATCCTACACCCCATACCACTTTCAGATACTTGGGATTTCGCGGATCGATCTCGATTTTTTCGCGGATATTCCGCACATGTACCATAATGGTATCGGTGTTGACCGCTTTCTCGTTCCAGATACGCTCATAGATCTCATCCGCGGAAAATACTCTGCCCGGATTCTTGATCAGGAGCTGTACGATCTTGAATTCCATAGGAGTCAGCTTCACTGCTTCTCCGTCCACCGTCACTTCCACGGTTTCTTCGTTAAGTTCCAGTCCACCGATGGTATACACATGGGATTTTTCCTGTTCTTCCCCACTGACCGCCGTCAGATATTTGGAATATCTGCGCAGATGGGAATTCACCCTCGCCAACAGTTCCAACGGTGTAAAGGGTTTGGTCACATAGTCATCCGCTCCCATATTTAATCCCATGATCTTATCCACTTCCTCGGACTTGGCGGACAGCATGATCACCGGGAACTCGTGATTCTGCTCCCGCAGCTTCATTAACATCGTCACACCGTCCATCACCGGCATCATAATATCCAAGATAGCCAGATGGATCTCTTCCTGTGCTACGATCTCCAGTCCTTCCTTACCGTTGGACGCTTTCCATACCTGATACCCCTGATTTTTCAGGTAAATCTCCACACCATCCCGGATTTCCTTATCATCCTCCACAATCAGAATGTGGTATTTATTGTTCTCCATGACTCCCTCTCATTCTGCCGCATGCGGCAAGGGGATCCTCTCCCCTGTCTGTTTCTGATTCTAAGTTATAATTTCTAATTTCACCTACAGAAAAAACAAAAGATTTTCTAAAGATTTTTTTCGTAAAACCGCCATCTCTCTGATCGTCAGTTTTCCGTTTTTCAACTGTTATTTCTCCACTTTGAAGGAATAGGTATCACCGGACTTACTGCCGCAGGCGGTCATTCTGGCTTACATGGTTATACTTCATCCTCATAGTACCGGATCATGCATACCAGTTCACCGTCCTCTACGGACACCTCCGCTTCCTCTCCCAGGAATTCATTGCTGATCCCGATGGGGAAATCGTTGGTGATCACGGCATTTTCCAAAGGATATTTCATGCCGCGGATATTCACGCCTTTTGCCTCCTTCGTCAGGGCAAACAGCGACATGGTGCCCTCCAGCTCCTTCCGGAAATGCACGGCTTCGTTCTGCAGTACCAGCACCATTCCCGTACCGTCTACCAGGTACCCTGCCGCGCCGCGATTTTTGAGATACAGCAGACACTGGATATTCGCCAGGGTATGATCAAATCTCCCGCCGGTGGCCGCATAAATACGGAAATCGGTATAGCCCAGCTCCAGCCCCCGCTTGATAGCTGCCAGCATGTCTGTGTCATCTTTACACTCCGGCAGGCGGCAGATCTTCTCCGGAACGGTCTGTTGTAACTGTTCCACAGCAAGCTTCTCCTGTTCGCTCATCGAGTCAAAATCTCCGATGATCAGGTCCGGCTCCACATTCAGGATCCCGCAGTAGCTTAAGCCGCCGTCCACCGCGATCACATAATCTTCCTCCGTCACAGACAGCTCTCCCATCGTGAGGTCTCCTGCGCCGATCAAAATACATTTACCCATAGTATTTACTGTTTTCCTTTCCTGTAACGGTTTTGTCCACGAGACGTCACGCACTATTCTACAATTTCTGCGTTTACTTTTCAAGCCATACGCAGTATATTTAATCTGTTCAAACTTACAAAGATACCCAGAGGATCAACATCCCTGTATGTGAAAGGCACTCTCATGAATCTATATGAAAATCAGCCTCTGACCGTTGCGGAGCTCCGCAGGCTACAGGCTTTGGAAAACCGATATCGGAATGCTGCCAGAGAAGTGTTTACGAACCGTGTGGCATACTACCACCGCTTCACCGGTGGGCACTATACCTCCATCACCATCCGTGACCAGAAGACCCGCTGGGGAAGCTGTTCCTCGAGAGGAACTTTATCCTTCAATTACCGTCTGATCTACGGTCCTGCCGGTCCTCTGGATTATGTGGTAGTCCACGAACTCTGCCACCTGACTCATATGAACCATTCGAAGGAGTTCTGGAACATGGTCGAGCGCATCATGCCGGATTACCGGATCTATAAACAGTGGCTAAGGGAGCACGGACAGGAGCTTACTCTGACGACACATCTGAAAAAGCAGGGCATTCCCATCCGCCTTAGCTGAAGCACCTTACTATAAATGGCGGCCTGTTTTTCAACAGACCGCCATCTTTTACTATTCTGCTCTACGCAGTGCTATCTTCCGTTTATCTGTTCTCGTTTACATAGACCTGTACACGGCTCTGAATGACACCTGCCACATCCCTCGCACTCTTCTGTCCTGAGAAGTATGCACCGGCTTCTTCTGAAATGATATTGGAGATTGCCTCATTATAGTATCCCCTCTTATTCACGCTTTCCACAAAGCTTACGATTCTGTCCACCTGCTCCTGTGTCAGCTGCGGCAGCAGTATTTCCTCACCGTTGATGTAATAGGTCTCATCGTATTCCACTTTGTTGCCGTTCTCATCCATATAGTACGGCTTCTTCGTAGCATCCTGCACATTCTTCTCAAAGGTGCTGCGAAGTACCGGAAGATTGTATTCCTGTTCCTGTATCTTATCCTGATATTCCTGTGTCAGATAGTAGCGCAGGAATTCCCATGCACCGTCGAGGTTCTTGGATTTTGCAGACAGGGCATACATCCTGTTACCTGCCCATAATACGGATCCCATGTCGCCATCGGTCGGGAAGCCTACAAAGGAGATATCCTCACCGAAGACACCGTTGATCGTACCGTTCAGGTCACGGATGTTGCTGATGGAAATGGTATCCAGCAGGGTTCTGTCCTCACGGTACTGGGATTCATAATTATTCCAGTAATCCTCTGCCCCGTAATCCTCTCCATATTCTACCGGCAGCTCGCCTGCATAGGCCAGCATTGCCACGAAATTATCCGTATCAAATGCACATTTTCCGGTGGATACATCCACGAAATCACTGCCGCAATAGTTCATCATGGTATACAGGAAGCTGTCTCTGGTGATATCACCGAAGAGTGCGGTTTCTTCCGGCATGGTATCCCGGATCGTCTGCAGCTCTTCCATAGTAATGGAGGTACGGTCACCGAAAATAGATTCTTTTCCTACCATAGTAGAGATATAGAAGGAAGGAATCACATAGTACAGTTTACCGTCCACACGGTACGCATCCCAGACATTCTGCAGATAGTCGTTTTTCGATAATTCCTCATCCCCCGCAATGAGGTCATCCACATTTGCCACCAGTCCCTTGGCAATATAGCTGTCCATTGACATATTGCTGTCCACGACCAGAATATCCGGCATTCCTCCGGAGATGATATCATTATTTAACTGCTTCACACCAAGAGTATAATCCTCTGAAGTGTTGTAGGTACTGTATTCCTTAACTACAATACGATAGGTGTCACCGGACTTATTATATTCTACCACTTTTCTCTTCAGATCATAGTCGATATAGTTACCTGCCAGTGTAAGGACGATCCGGTCCTTGATATCCTCCGGCTTCACGTGAGTGAACAGACCTCCGCATATTTTACCTTCGTTGTTATCATAGTAAAAGCCCAGGAACTGTTCCTCGTCCAGTACCAGGAAATTGTTCAGGCTGCCGGCAGCCAGATCCGAATTGATATAACTCATGATCTGCTTCGACTCCTGTGTCTGCACATTATAACCAAACAGTCCGTTACTATCGGCATAGTACAGGATGTCACCGTCTCCGGGCACCATATTATAATAACCGCCGTTGGTCAGTGTCGAGGAAAGCTTTATTCCTTCTGATACCGCATCTGTTGCAGGATCATAGGTTGCGATATACATATCCGTGTAATTGCTCTCATCATAATAGATGATCTGCAGCTTGCCATCCGGCGTAATGATATTAGAACTAGCATTGTTAATAAGTGTTGCTGCTGCCTCCGGCAGCTCCTTCCTGTCTGTGATACCCTCTTGCGTCACAGTGCATTTCTCTATTTTATCACCGCTTAACAGCAGTGTCAGGGTTCCATCCTCATTGGGGATGATACTATATACCCAGGAATAGCTTTCTTCTGTATTCATATCATTCAGATCAGCTTCCCATTTGATAGTCCCATCCGCACTCCAGCAGATCAATGCATAATCATTCGTACTGCTGTAATCATCGTCGGAATATGTCTCACTATAGTAATTGCGTATTCCGTAGACATTTCCATCCGAACCGACCGTACAATTGTTGAGTGATGTGTAAGTATAACTGCTGTTCCCTGCCGGTGCATCAACCACATCCATATCCGCTGCCGCAATATCCTGTGTGCTGGCCTCCTGCTCTGTTTGAGGCACTGCTTCATTTCCGTCCCCAGAAGCCTCACCGCCCTGTGCAGGTGCCGGAGTCGCCGGAGCCTCTCCTTCCTTCCACATAGGCAGTTCTACAGTGTCGATGACTGTACCGTCCGGCTTCATTGTAGCAAGATGCAGCGTACTCTGGCTGCCGTTATCGGAATAGTCATAGATCTCAAACAGAAGGTAAATCGTATCTCCCTTTCTGGTCAGCAGATCAATATTCATATTGTCTGAATCCATATTAAGATCCAGCGCCTGTTCCTTAAATACATACTGTTTTGCAAGGCTGGCATCGGCCGCACTGCTGCCACCGTTTCCGTTCCCGCCGTTACCCTTTCCACAGGCAGTCAGCCCTGCGATCATTGCCACGGTCAACGCGATACTGATCAGTTTTTTCCCTTTCTTTTTCATTCTCCCTCTCCTTTTCTTGTCTGTGTCTGTTGTTTTACGACTGCTGTTCCTCTTTTGTCTCCTGTGGTGTCTGCGTTTCCTCTGTCTGCATTTTCATTGTCTGCGCTTTCTCCGGCTCTTTGGAAGCTGCATCCGCAGGCTCTGTTCCCTCCGCCGGTTCGTCCGTCAGCCAGGAGAATTCACTGTCTGCATAAGGGTCTTCCTCCAGTTCCCGTTCCAGTTCCTCCAGAACATCTCTCTCCTTGTGGGGGTGTTTTTTCTCCCTGCGGCGTTCCACAGCCCGCTCTGCCTGATCCTTACCGGTATGCCATACATCCTTCAAAGTCCAGCCCTTATGACGCCACCAGTGTACAAAGCACCAGATAACGGTCACTACCGGATATAATAACAGAAGCAGCATAAATACTGTCAGTAGTGCAATAATGTCTTCATAGCCTCTCGCCAGATTCTCCCAGTAGGGGTAGATGATGGCTTTGCCGTTCATAGAACGCGTTCCGAAGGCAAGGATTGTTTTGATCCGGTTGGGCAGGGAATAACGTCTGCTGTTTTCCACGATCTCGACGTTTTTCTCGTCTATCCCGATTCCTTCTTTTACTTTGCCGTAGGCGAATTCATCCACAGGGTTCGGCATAACGATCTCATAATGATTGATACCGTTGCTGGTCCCGTAGTCCTCCAGGGTCTCATAAGATACATAGACTACCGTGGAAGTTAAGCCTGCTGCCTTTTCCATTCTGCCCTGGGGTCTGCGTACCACTCCGGTCACAATGTGCGGGACATTGCCAATATATACGGTCATTCCTACCACATCATTGGAGCCGAACAGCTGCCATGCCGCATCCTGATCGATGATACAATAGTCCTGCATCAGATCGTTACCGGAAAAATAGGAGCCGGTGATCAGCTTTAACGGATGGAACAGGAAAAAATCCCCTCCGATCCCAATCGCATTGGCATCCAGTGTATTTCTTCCGTTCACCAAGGTGATCTTACCGTCTGCGCTATAAGCATCCACCCAGAGTCTGGCACTTGGGTTCTCTGAGGTCTCTGTAATAGAGGCCTCCTGCAGCACATTTTTCAGCGAATACTCAAAGCTTTGAATGGTATCCTCCGTCACTTCTGCTTTGGAGGAGAAAAAGCAGCTGATCTGTGCCACATCCTTTTT
>ENA-OWOF01000579-OWOF01000579.1-gut-metagenome-genome-assembly--contig:-NODE-579-length-12220-cov-2.866260_pt1 | contig 12220 bp, 10 predicted proteins | sample MGYA00248255_ERZ651790 | MGnify/ENA primary metagenome ERZ651790 (study PRJEB26908, sample SAMEA4031711) | gut metagenome | biome: gut; feature: normal infant; material: stool | place: China | collected 2015...
GAATCAGGGAGGCGACAGCGCCGCAGGTATCGCAGAACATGTCTTTCTGGGCGTCCCATATATCGCCCTGGGATCCGAGAAAATCATTCGCGTCATTCCCGCCCACAATGACCGCATACTGCCATTCAATGATTTCATACGCCGCGGCTACAGCCATCACGAAAAAGAGGCCGAAAATCCCCGCCAGCACTTTCCCCGCATATTGCTTGCGCACCAAATACTCCGCTACGGGAAACGCATAAAACCCCACCGTAAAATGGGCCACCCGGTCAAACGGGTTCCGGTGGGCTCCCACCAGCTCCCGGAACCACTCGAAAGGCACTTCCGCAAACGTGTAATGCGCCCCCACCGTATGGCAGGCCAGCCAGAAAAACATCAGCGTGTAGGACCAGTTGCTGAAACGGAATCTCCGGAACCCGGCCGCCAGGAGGACGACCGCCAGCGCCACGGGAATCACCTCCGCCACCCAGACGGAACGGGAAGAAGGGGAAATGCCAAGGCCAATGAACAGCACGGCGAATACCGCCAGCAGGTAGAAGGGATAATTTTTCATGAGGGAGAGAGGAGAAGCAGAAAAGCGCGGGAGCCGACACAGGAAAGGCGCCGGAGATTACCTCCGGCGCCTTTTCCGTTAAAAAACTTTTACCGCATGTCAATGGTAGGCACCGGAATGCGGTCCTTGGGGCCCGTATAAAGGGTCAGGGGCCTGTACAGCGTATTGTCCTCCATCTGTTCCAGCACCTGGGCCACCCAGCCGCAGCAGCGGGCAATGGAGAAAATGGCGGTGAACAGCCTGGTGGGAATGCCGATGCTGTAATAAACCGTGGCGGAATAAAAATCCACATTGGCATTCAGCCCCTTGCGTTCCCGGACAAGTTTGGCGATGCGTTCCGACATGCGGATCCACTTGGGTTCCCCGATCCGGGAGGAAAGGCGGATGGCCATGCGGCGCAGATGCGGAGCGCGGGGATCCAGCACACGGTACACGCGGTGGCCCATGCCCATGATCTTTTCCTTCCGCGCCAGTTTGTCCTCAATGTAGGAATCCACCTTGTCCTCCGTACCTATTTCCTTGAGCATTTCAATCACGCCTTCATTGGCGCCGCCGTGAAGCGGCCCTTTCAACGTGCCGATGGCCGCCGTGATGGCGGAATACATGTCTGAAAGAGTAGCGATGCAGACGCGCGCCGCAAAGGTGGAGGCATTCATGCCGTGGTCGGCATGCAGGATGTAGGCCACGTCCAGAATGTGCGCTTCATCCCGGTTCGGTTCCTCCCCTTTCAGCAGCCACAGGAAATGTTCCGCCTCATTCAGATCCTCCCGCACGGGGGGAAGGTCCAGCCCCTGGCACAGACGGTAATAGTACGCCACCATCACGGGCACCTTGGCGATGAGGCTGAGGCCTATCTCTTTCAACTGGCCGGAATCCTTCGTCCGGTCGTCATACATGCCGAGCATGGAAACCGCCGTCCGGAGGGCGGACATGGGCCGGGCGGACTTGGTGGCCGTTTTAAAGAAATCCAGAATGGGCTGGGGAAGGTCGCGGTCGGAACGGAGGCGCTTCTTGATGCCCTCCAGTTCATCCCGGTTGGGCAGCCGCTTGTTGAGAAGCAGGTAAATCACTTCTTCAAAACAGCACATCTCCACTAGGTCATCAATATCGTAGCCCAGATACAGCAGACGCCCTTCCTCACCGCGCACATCACTCAAGGCAGATTCATTAGCTATGATTCCTTTTAAACCTTTGGGATATGTGTGTCGTGCGGAAAAAGTGTCATTGCTCATGTTTTAAAAAATGCTACTAGTGATGAAGATTACCGATTAAAAGTCTAACAATCTTCCAGAAAGTCAAACCTTAATTACGCCTTCACGGCCCACGCGGGGCGTTTGGCGCAGGTGATGTGGGGCGCCCTTACATACAGCGGTTCCGCCGGACCTTCCAGAAGTTCCTCCCTGCGGCCCGCGGCCAGGGACTGCCATGCGACTCCCAGGGCCTCCGCATGCGGGTACACGGGAACGCCCCCCGTCATTTCCCGGGCTGCCAGGGTTTCCGCCGTTTCCGTGGAATAAACGGGCACGCCGTTTTCCAGGCATTCCGCCATGCGGGCGCGGGCCTGCTCTGCGGGCAGCACTTCCGGAGCGGCCGCCAGAATGCCGTTTTCCAGCCTTCCCCAGGTCCAGCCGCCGCGCCGGGCGTCGGACATCACGCAGGCCTTCCCGTCGTGAATGCCCAGTCCGTTCCAGGAGGAAAACGCCGCCACGCGGGAACCGTGCACCAGGGAAAGGCCGTCCGCCACGGCAAGAGCCACGCGGATTCCCCCGTAGGCGCCGGGCCCGGAACCGACCACAATTTCCTTTAAACACCGTCCTTCCAGGGCATCCAGCGCCTGGCGCACCGCCTCAAAAATGGCGGAGGAATGGTTGCGTTCAGCTCTCCATTCCACCCGGCACAGCAGTTCCTTTCCGCCCCATGCCGCGGCGGAAGACTGCGCGCAGGAAGTTTCCAGAACCAGCAGAGCATCTTGCATGCGCTGGATTATACAGGAAGTTCCGGCGCGCATAAAACATTTTTTCCCCCGCTTTCCGGAAGCAGCAAATTTGGTTCGCATTTATGCGGAAGTCCCCTTATGCTGGCCTTGCACTTCACCACCGCATGCCCAAGGCACCCAGACACACACCGCCGCGCCAGGACTGGCGCCGGTATGCAGAAACCGCCCGGAAGCCGCGCTCCACGGCAAGCCTTGGCGACATGATGAGGCAATGCAACCGTGACGCCTGGGACAAGACCTACCGCGCCCAGGTCACCTCCGAATGCTGGGAGGACGAATGCCAGGAATTCACCTTCATGGACCTTCCGCGCAAAACCCGGTTCGTCAGGCACGCCGTAGCCACCCTTCTTCTGCTCCCGCTGGCCCTGATTACGGCCATGTCCCTGTGCGACCAGCTCGCCCACGCTTCCGGCAGTCTCAACATCCTCTTCTCCATCCCAGTATGGTACGCCCTGATGGGGGCGGCCGTCTGGGTGGTGCTGGGCAGCAGCAGGCTGTTCACCTCATCCCTGCTGTACCTGTACGTGCTGGGCCATGAACTGACTCACGTGCTGGCGGTCTTTTGCAGCCGCGGCTCCATCCATGCCTTCAAGGCGGATCTGGACGGGGGATACATCCAGACGGATAAAAACAACCTCTTCATCTCCCTTTCCCCCTATTTTCTGCCTCTTTGGGCCATGTTGTGGGGGCTGGTCTGGGGGATGGCGTACCTCTTCTGGCCCACGGTCACCTGCCAGGCCCTTCTTTACTCCGGCCTGGGCTTCTGGTGGTGCTTCCACCTGTTCTGGACGGCATGGATCATCCCCAAGGACCAGCCGGACCTGGCGGACAACGGAACCTTCTTCTCCCTAATCCTTGTTTACTTTGCCAACCTGCTTCTCTTCCTGGTGCTGCTGCGCCTGTTCAACGCCGTAAGCCTGCACCGCTTTTTGACGGACTGCGTCCACAATGCGGAAAGGCTGTGGGACGCCCTCAGGGACCTCCTCATACTGGCGGCCGGCTTGTTCCTGTGAAAAATATTCTTTTCCTTACCGGCAAGGATGAACGGCAGAAGGTGAAAAGGAATCCAACCTTTCAGCAAAAAGGAGATTCCATGCAAGCCACACACTTCATTACCCTGACCATGGCCGCCGTTTCCCTGATGGGCTGCAACCCCAAGGAAACCGTGAATGCCCTCACCTCCGATCAAAACGTCACCCAGCAGATGGCCGTGAGATTCGCGGAAAACATGGTAGGCCTCCCGCGGGCACTCGTCGTCTCGGATGCCAGAAAAGCGGCGCCAGGCGATAAAGTCACCGTCAAGGGAGCCGTACTGGGGGATGAACCCGTTTTCTCAAAAAATATTGCCTCCTTCACCATCGGGGATCCGGCCCAGCTCCTGGCCAACATGAAGGAGCGCGGAGTGTGGTCCACCGGAACGGTGCCGGTGGAAATACGGAAAAACAACACGATGACCGTTCAATTTGTGGATGACCAGGGCCAGCCCATCAAACACTCCGCCAAAGGTGTGAACGGGCTGAAGGAACGTGACGCCGTCATCATTACCGGAACCATTGATCCTCATTCCACTCCTGAAAATCCGGTGCTGAACATCGAAAGCATCGTGATTGAATAGCAACCCTTCTGTGCCAAACCCTGATTCATGTCAAACGGTTCGGGCGTCTTGCGCCTGAACCGTTTTTCGTATCAGGATGCGCGCATGGGATTTGATCCAGCATCTTTGGGAATGATAACACTGGCCGCCACTTCGGCGGCAGCGGGCGCGGCCTCCGCGTCCGCCCAGAAAAAAAGTGCAGAAGCCACCAGGCAGGCGGCGGATGCAAACGCCGCCACCCTCAGGAACGAGGCGGACCTCCAGAAACAGACGGGCGTGGAAAACGCCAAACGCATGCAGCAGGACGCCACACGGCAAATGGGCGACGCCCGCCTGGACGCCGCCCAGTCCTCCCTGCTCCGGGATGGTTCCGTGCCGGTCAGGGAACAGGCCCTGGCGACGCGCCTGCAAACCCGGATTCAGGATGAAGCGGCGGCAGCCATGAGGAATGCCCAGTCCCTGTACAACCGGGCGAACATGGAACAGTACATGGGCCGCGCCAATGCAAGAGCCCAGAAAACCGCCGCGGCAGGCACCCTGCTCTCCGGATTCGCCCAGGGAGGCAACGCCCTTCTCAAATGGTGAGGCAACCGGCGATAGCTGGAGACCAATCAGCGGGAACCGGAATCTGCCTGAGGAACCTCCGCAGGCGCCGGAAGGACTTCCGGCACCACGCCGCCTATCCCTATTTTGATATTCACGGGAACCGGCCTGATGCGGGAAGCCCCCTGGTACAGGGCGGCCACTTCTACAAACCGGGGCGATTTCCTGAACAGGAAGGACTTTCCCCTGTCTTCATTATAAGAATGGTCGCAGGTAGGGACAGGCTTCAATCTTGCGCCTTTCACATCGTGAAACACAAAATCCTCCGCCCGAAACATCTTCTCCGAATACACCTCGGAATACACCATGAACTTCCATTCCTCCCCCGGTTCGTTCGCCGGCGCATGACGGCTGCGCCCCGTCTGCCTGGTCACTTTCAGCGTCACCGTCTCCAGCTTGGACATGTCGGCTACCTCCACCCGGTTATTCTCCAGGGCTCTCCGCACGGCAATAGGGTCCGGCACCGGAATGGAAACTCCGCTCTCCTTCAATTCCACCATCCCGAAATCCAGAGACTCCAGCCCCTGGCACAAAGGGAGAAAAAGAGTGCCGCTCACCTGAATCCATCGGGCTCCCGGAGAAGGAACATCCTTTAAATTAAGGCTCACGTTTACCCGCATCTAGCCCTTGTCCTCATTAACCCCTTCCCATAGACGGACGGAGCGCACCCTCAGACGCACGCCATTGGAATCGACAGCCGTCAATTCCTGTTCCGGCTGTTCCGGAGCCAGCATTTCAGAACCGGGAAACACGCAATACAGCACGATGCCTGTCTTGGTGAAATTAAAAGGCTCCCCCCTCACCAGTCCCATGGAAGACAGCCCGATGACGGGGCCCTTCAAGCTGGTGCCGGAATAGGAAGCGCTCTTGATGGGAACATCCGCCGCCATCAGCGTTCCCGCACACCAGCAGGCGATTGTGACAAACCATTTCATCTGCTTATTCGGACTAACAGCCGGGAATGGCAGCCCCTCCCAGGCCGATCTTCATATCTACGGGCACCTTGCGGAACATGCGCTTATTCCAATAGGAAACCACCACGCGCAAAGAGCGGCAGCGGGCGGAAACACGGTAATCCTTCCCCCACATGCGCATCTTCCTGCCCCGGCTGTTCAAATCGCCGCGGCCTTTCAGGGGAAGCCCGTTTTCCTCCCTGACACTCATGGAATTGAAATAAAAATCACTCCTTCCCTCCACCTTCAGATTCCAGCGGTTAAAGTTTCTTTCCAGCGTAAGGGCCACCTTGTCCTTCCGCGGCTTTTCAAGAGGCAATTCCACCCTGGTTCCTTCCTCCAGCAGAGGCAGGACTACAGCGGGCAGCTCCACCAGGTCATCAGCAAAAGCGCACAAAAGAAATCCCCGGAGGCGCACCCACTCCGCACCGGGATCAGGGCGCTGGATAGCGACGGCAAACCAGACGGGATCACCGTGTCCCACGCCGGACGCCTTGGTCGCATCGGCGGAAACCCTGTAAATCTTCAGGCTTCTTCCCGTTGAATCCGTGCAGACAAGCTCTTCCGGGGCCTCTTCATAAAAAACGGGGCCCCCAAGCTGATCTTCATAAACGCATGACATCCCCAGCAGCAACTGGGGAATAATTTTGGTCACAGGATCTTCCACCAGAATTCTCAGGAAGGACAAATGCAGCGCCGCATCCCGGAGCAACGGAACATTCGTTGAAGCAACAGCGGGATGGATAGCTGAACACACGAGAAAGAGACACGCGGAAAAACACTTCATGGAGGTAGCGACGGGGGCAATCTAACAAACACTAACGTCTGCGCAAGGAAAAAGGAACGCTTTGAAAACAAGCTGGACATAGCGACCACTCAGTATTCCTGCTTTCCCGCCGCTCTCCGTGGTTTTCCTTTCCTCCATCCACTATTCATAAAAAAAACATGGTAAAATGGAAATCTGCCACAATTACAAGAAAATAAAATTACTTTAAAAAATATCGCAAAATCCAGAATTGCTATATATATTCACATCATATAAGTGCTGAAAGCCCTCCCCATTTCAAGAGAGTGTAAATCCCGGATAGAGTCCAACCTTGTCAAGTTGACTTCGCGCGTTCCAGCTCTATAAGCCATTTTATCCACTCTAACCTTTAAGATCTTTTAATCCAACGCCATGAGAACAGAGAAATATTTTATGATTGCCTTCGCCTGTGCCCTTATGAGCGTCATAGACGTTCATGCAGAAAACAGGATGCTGGAAATCACATCCCAAACAGAAAACCCATCAGCTGATTGTATCATTAAAAAATTGAATAAAAAAAAGGATAAGGCGCGAAAAGAAATAGGCATAGGAGAAATTGTAACACTGACACTAACACGCAAAGGAGGCAAGCCATTGAATAAGAATACGAAGGTTACCTGGACTAAGAAGGGAAAAGGAGCAACGTTAAATGGACGCGGAACCACTGCAACCTTGATGGCTGACTTGATCATGGAAAATAATAATGTTACCGTCAAAGCAGAAGCTGAGGATTTTCCTCCGGCAGAAATTACTTTTAACATTAAAAAACCTACTCGTTTAACAGGAAAAAAGGAGAAGAATACAGCAATCAATCAAATATTGGGTTCGGCATTACTGGGTACATCATCATTACTGTACATCCAACGTCCGTTAGCTTTTCCAACTGTGGCATTATAGAGAAAGATGGGGGTACCGTCCTTGACCCAAAAGAACCTCCGCCATTTAAACTTAACGACCACGATCCCGGCAATAAGGGAGATCCTCCTAATTTGCGCAATGAATTAGATGACCACGTAACTTTGGTTATGTTATTTAACACCATTGCCAAATTAAACGGAACGTGCAAATGGACATGGTTATGCAATTATGAAGCAACTCAAATTAAGAAGCGTATTGAACAAATCCAACAGACATTTACCGTCACACGGACAAATGATCCTGAATTCCCGAAACAGAAAAACTGTTCCGGAACCATTGCAAAATTCAAAGTCCCTTTTTCGGTAAAGGCTATAGAACAAATATTATAAATTTTTATATAAAATGATAAATCTATTAATATCAATTGGAATTTTCATTTTTTCCATCTATCCTACTATGGCAAAAATACAATTATTTGATGCCAGCCTCGTCAAACCTGATTCTCTGGAGGTTTTAAAAAACGCTCAGACATCAGCATCAACATTAAAAAAACTTCTTGATAAAGGTCAATCAGAAGAATTTTTCAAGGAAGCAGCCATGGAGCTCGAACGCATCAGGAAGTCTACAGCAGAAAATGAATTTCCAAGTGAAGAAATTCGTAACAATATCCCTTGGATTTTTTATTTTATCGCCAATACACCTCTTCTTACCATAGATTCAGCCGATCAGGCAAGGCGTATTATAAACAGCCGCGACGCAGATCTTTATCTTAAGGAGGAAGCCCTGGAAATGCTCGCCATTTCCACTTATCGCGACCTTTTCCCCGATGATAAAGCATCAAGAGAATTGATGGCATCCTACGGGGCTGCCATTATGCGTGACTTCCTCAACGGCACTAAATCAAAATCCTACTCGGACGAACCGGTATTCGTTTCTGATAAAGAAGCAAAAGCCATGCTGAAGAAAAACATTGAAATCATGGAAAACGCATTTTCTGAAATTGCTCAAATCCAAAAAAAAGGAACAGGACCGGAAACAGAAAAAAAGATAAATGACGTCTCTAAAGACATGAACAAACGGATTCATGACAACGACCAGCAATTCAAGGATTACACCGTTGTAAGCAACACGCAAACTTCCCGAAACCTTCTGCTAAAGAACATTATTGAACGCTCGGAGAAGAATTTCATGATTTTTCTTACTAATTTATTTCCCGGCAAAAAAACAGAGATTCGTAAATATATCAAGATGGCAGGATATCCCGACCAAGAGATTCATCAATTTATCGATCGCACCTTGAAAAAAGATTGAAAGGCCAAATTGCTTGATAGAACACTTGGCACTCGAAACTAAAATCAATCCGGAGTTAGTGTCAAATTACTTGCCTTAATCAATTCATTACAAAAGCTTTCGTTTTTTCGGATGGGCCACCATTGAGAATGGCGGGTATTCTCTCCGTTTTTACCTGCTGTTCCCTGCAACGCACAACGCAACAAGCCAAGCATGGTTTCTCTTCTTCCACTCAGCCATCATGATGGAGAAATTGCGGGCATGTCTTGTGAAAAGTACAAAATGTACCCTTGAATGTAGCTCGACCCAGAAGATCAGATGATGCATTAGGGGAATGCAATAAATAAAAATCCTTGCATTTTCAATACTTACGCAAGGTATTGGAAGGATTTAGGTGGCGTCCCCGGCAGGAATCGAACCTGCATCTAGTCTTTAGGAGAGACCCGTTCTATCCATTGAACTACGGGGACCGGACATTGTCCGTGCAGGACAATAAACGGGAAGGTTTCCCCGCTCAAGCAAAAAGCAGGGCAATTACTCCATGAACCTTGATTTTGAAGCATTTTTTTCCTAGAACCGTTTTCGTGAGTTTTTTCCCAACTGCTTGTTTTCTCTCTGTTCTCTGCATTTCCCTGACCGGATACGGCCATTGTCATGACAGCCTGCCGGACGCAAGGCCGGCCATACGCGCCATGTACCGGCCCGCCCCAACCCCGGATCAAACAGGATTGGGCCCGGAGGAGGTAAAGTATTACCCTCTCCGCCTTTACTGGGAATGGGAACGGTATACTCCCCGGGTCCTGTCTCTGCTTTTGCCGGAAGCGGCCCGGAATTATGAAATGGCCGCTGTGGATTGTCCCTCCTGGGAGCCGGAACGCGCAGTCGCCCTCATAGGAAACGAACTCCACTGGGCGGTAGCGGCAGAAGGCAACAAAACAGATTATTTTATCAACAGCGCTTCCCTGTGGAAGAGCTGGTGGGCCTCCCTTCTTGAAAAATATCTTCCGGATTATTTTCCGGAAGATACATTCCCTGCATGGCTACACCCCTCTGCCGCTCTGCTGAATGCATGGAAGGATCAAAAAATCCGCCGTCTGCATTGGCAGGAGTACAGCAGGAATTACGTTCGCCGCGGCGTTGCCATCCTGCCGCATGCTCTGGCGCAGGAACTCAAAACCACCTGGAAGAAGTGCCTGGAAACCGCCGTGCTGGACATTCCTGCGGAGATGTTCGGGTGCTGTGACCAAGGATATTCCTTTTACTCCGCGGCTCCCGGCCTGATTGCCACGGAATTGCATTATTACCGCGACCGTTTACCCCTGAAACGCCAGATGTTCCACATTTTCCATCTTCTTGTTGACGCGGCGAGCATGGATAATTTTACGCCTGAGACCCAGCTCATGATTCATGAGTTATGCGCCGACACCCGCAGAATTGCCGGGGAAATGAAGGAAGTTCCCCCGCGCGGTTTTTACTGGCGAGAGTTGGACGCAAAATTTTATTCTTCCTGTCCTGACTCGGCAAATAACTTTTGGGAAGGGAAAAAGCCCTCTTTGCGCCAGGGCAAGTCTGCTGAAGCATTCCTTCGGAAAGAGTGTATGACGCTGCCTCTTTCCACAAATCCGGTCTGGAAGGATCTGTTCCCCAATGCTCCGGAACACGCCACGGCCTGGATGAAAATTTATTCGGACGGCCAGTGCGGGGGCGCCTATATCCACCAGGGATTTCTCCACACAGCCACCACGTATCTGGGACGGCATTCCCGCTTTCTGTACGATTTCAGCCGGATGGACCATCCGCCCGCCATGACGCCCTATGATTTGTGGTGGAACGGGGAAGAAATGAGAGTCCGGCGTTCCTTTTTGAAACTGGAACCTGCTGCGGAACAGGAATTGAAGACTTATCTCCATTTGCTTTCCCGCTTCCGGGGCGGCAAGAATCATCAGGGAGCTTTCTCTGGCATGCTGTTCAGTACGGACCTGGGCTGCAAAGACCTGATTCTGCAAGCTCTGAAAGAAGAATTCATGGAAGATGAGGATTCCTGTCCCCCCATTCAGTCATCCGTGCTGGACCATGTTTATTCGTTCTGGACTTCGGGAGACGTCAATTATCTTCAGGAAGGCTCCGGCCAATTGAATCAGCTCCGGAAAAACAGGGAGGAATTGGAACGGTATATGAAAAAACATCCTCCGGAACAATAAATCCGCCCTTCCGGAAGCGGAACGGGGCGCACAAAAGCCTTGAGCCGGGGACGGAAGAGCCGTAGCGTTAAAGGTACCGTCACCGCATCCCCGCCATGCTCAATTTCGTTTACGATAACAAGACCACGCTCATTTTCGGAAAAGGAACCCAGCATGAAGCGGGCGCCCTTCTCAAGCCGTTCGGCAAAAAAGTCCTCCTCCACTACGGAGGCGGCAGCATCAGGCGTTCCGGCCTTTACGACGCCGTCACGGCTTCCCTGAAAGCCGCCGGCGTGGAGTATGAGGAATTGGGCGGCGTCCAGCCGAACCCCACGCTTCCCCTGGTATATGAGGGCATCCGCCTCTGCCGGGAACACGGCCTGGGCCTCGTGCTGGCTGTGGGAGGCGGCAGCGTGATTGATTCCGCCAAGGCGATTGCGCTGGGCGTTCCCCATGAAGGGGACGTATGGGACCTGTATCTTTCCAAACAACAGCCGCAGGCGGACCCGCTGCCCGTCGCCACCGTGCTGACCATTCCCGCCGCAGGCAGCGAGAGCAGCCCGAACACGGTCATCACCAATGAAGAAACCAGGCGGAAGCTGGGGTACGGTTCTCCCAAATTGCGCCCCGTGTTCAGCATCATCAACCCGGAATTGTTTTTCACGCTCCCGCACCACCAGATGGCCAACGGCGTCAGCGACATGATGAGCCACATTTTTGAGCGCTATTTCACCAGAACCCTGCATACGGATCTTTCCGACGGCCTTTGCGAAACCACCCTGCGCACCATCATGAGAAACGCCCGCATCCTGAACGGGAACCTGCACGATTACGACGCCTGGGCGGAGATTGCGTTTTCCGGCAACCTCGCCCATAACAACCTGCTGGGCGTGGGCCGTGAACAGGACTGGGGCTGCCACGCCATGGAGCACGAACTGAGCGCCCTGTATCACGTGGACCACGGCGCGGGCCTGGCCGTCGTCACCCCGGCATGGATGAAGTATGTTTCCCCCAAACACCAAGGAATGTTCGCGCAGTTCGCCGTGAAGGTGATGGGCGTGGAGGGTTCCTTCCGGGAGCCGGATGCCCTCATCCGGGAAGGCATTTCCCGTCTGGAACGTTTTTACCGGGAATTGGGGCTTCCGACGACCATGGAAGAGTTGAACATCAAGTCCGGGGATTTTCCCCTGATGGCGGAACAGGCCATCAGCGTGCGCGGCCCCATCGGGGGGCTGGAACAACTGGACGCCCGGGACGTCCAGGCCATTTACCGCCTGGCATGCGAAGGCCCGCTGCCCGATTGACGGTACCCCCGTTTCTTCCTCCCTCCCGCAGAGACATGAACATGCATGCGGTTCGACTCCCTTATCCGGCAGAGCTGATTCCGG
>ENA-OWOF01000580-OWOF01000580.1-gut-metagenome-genome-assembly--contig:-NODE-580-length-12206-cov-2.987715_pt1 | contig 12206 bp, 7 predicted proteins | sample MGYA00248255_ERZ651790 | MGnify/ENA primary metagenome ERZ651790 (study PRJEB26908, sample SAMEA4031711) | gut metagenome | biome: gut; feature: normal infant; material: stool | place: China | collected 2015 ...
TTCCGCCAGCCTGGACGATTACTCCACCGGGTCCGGCGCTACGCTGAACGGCGCTACCGTCACGGGCAACACGCATACCGGGGACTGGATGCTGATTACTTACACGTTTGACGTGGCGGCGGATGGCACCCGGCTTGATATCCAGTCCCAGGGAGGTACCGGCAACATCAATGCCCTGGCGCTGACCTCCGTTCCGGAACCGGCCACGGCCAGCCTCGGCCTGCTGGGCCTGGGCGTTCTGCTGATGCGCCGCAGGCGCGCGTAATGTTTGTTCTTCATGCAGGCGCCGGCCGTTCGCGAAAGGAACAGTCGGCGCCTTCCTGTTTACGGAAGAGGAAATCGCCATGAGAAAGCTGAATTGGTGCGGATGGGTTCCGGCTGTGCTGGCCGCCTGCTCCCTGGCACATGCCGAAGAAATAGGGATAGGAGTGCTGAACGGAACTGCGGCCACGGAGGCGGCGTTCCGGCAGGCGGAGCCCGGAACCCTGGCGGAGGAAGGAAAAACATGGAATTTCATCAAGCCCGCGGCGAATGCCGCCACGACCGTTTCCACCTTGAAAACTGCGGCGGGAGTGTCCACGGAAGCCTCCTGCGCCATCAATCCGGGTTATTGCGCCAGCAACGGCATTTTTGCGTCGGGCAGGAACCGTGATTATTTGCTCATGGATTCCTGGGCCGGTATCCGGGGAACGGAAAACGTCGTGATTTCCCGGCTTCCCGATTCCATGGCGGAATACTGCCATGTGGAAATTTACGGGGATTGCAATGACTCGGACCGGGACATGCTTTATACGGTTAACGGCCTCACCGGCACCATCCAGGACCGCGGCACGTTTTCCGGCGCGTTTCAGGAAGGAGGCAACAAGCTGACGCTGAAGTATGTGCCGGTCACCGGAGGAACGATTACCATTACGGGCAACGGGGCCTCCCAAACGCGTTCCGCCATCAATGCGGTCCGCCTGACGGCTCCTTCTCCCGGCATCGTGACTTTTACGGCGACTCCTTCAGAGATCATGGAAGATTCAACCTCCGGAGCCGTCCTGAGCTGGAAAACCTGGAAGTGCGGAGCAGTCACGCTGAGCACCAGGGACGGCCGGGATATTCCGGCCACTACGGAAGACGGCACGGGTTCCGTCACGGTAAAGCCTGACGCCACCACGACCTACATTCTCAGCGCCGCCTGTGAGGACGGAACCGTTTCCAAGGAAGAAGTGACGGTGACTGTCAGGAAGCAGGAACCGGAAATCCTTCTCTTTGAATCCGACAAAAAGAGGGTTGCTCCCGGCAGTGATGATAAGGCCACTCTGACATGGAGCACGGTGAAAGCGGAAAGCCTCGCCCTGACCGCCAATGGCGCGGAGATTCCCATCACCAGCACGGCGGGAGCCGGCAGCGTTCAGGTGTCTCCCGCGGAGACGACGCAGTACACGCTGACGCAGACCGCGGCTGACGGCACGGAGAAGAGCAAGTCCCTGATTATTTCCGTTCTGGCGGAGAACACGCCCAACGTCCTGGTGTTCCTGGTGGACGACATGGGCTGGCAGGATACGTCCGTGCCATTTTATTACAAGGACGGCCAGCCCGTCGTTACGGAGCTGAACGCCTTTTACAAAACGCCCTCCATGGAAAGGCTGGCGGCGCAGGGGATGAAGTTCACGAATGCCTATTCGTGCCCCTTGTGTTCTCCGGGCCGCACGTCCCTGATGACGGGCAAGACCTCCGCCCGTCACCGGGTTACCAACTGGACGGCCGTGAATGCCCCCACGCTGAATGAATACAGCGGCGGTCTTCCCCACATCCGTGCTCCCCAGTGGAACATGGCCGGGATGAGCCAGCAGGAAATTCCTCTCCCCCGCGTGCTGAAGGATGCCGGCTACCGGACCATCACGGTGGGAAAGGCCCACTTCGCCCCGTCCAACCAGCTTTATTCCAATCCAGCCAACCTGGGATTTGACGTCAACATTGCCGGCTGCTCCGCCGGACAGCCCGCCTCCTACCGGGGAGAGGATCAGTTCGGCTCCGGGAACACCCATGTTCCTGACCTGGAGGAATATTACGGAACCACTGCGGCGGAAGACAGGAAGAGGAATTTCCTGACAAATGCCCTGACGCTGGAGATGAAGAAGCAGATCAAGGCCGCCGTGGATGAGAATGCGCCTTTCTTCGCGTACATGACCCATTACGCCGTCCACCAGCGGCACGACCAGCCGGACCCCAACGGGGACTACGATACTTATCCCTCGGGCACGTCCTTTGAACCGGGAGTTTCCATCGGCGGCAATCTCCGCAATTTCGGCACCCTGATCGGCGGCATGGACAAATCCCTGGGGGATCTGATGGATTACCTCAAGGAACTGGGCGTGGCCAACAGGACGCTGGTCATTTTCATGTCCGACAACGGCGGAGACGCTCCCATCCAGCAGAGCTATAGCGGAGATATTCCATGGCTTGAGAAAATCAGCGCCGTAGCTCCCCTGAGAGGGCGCAAAGGCAGCCGTTACGAAGGGGGAACGCGCATCCCGATGATTGTGGGCTGGGCGGAGGCCGATTCCTCCAGCCCCATCCAGCAGGAATATCCCATTCCGCAGAATTCCGTGAACCATGACATCGTGGCGATTTGGGACATTTATCCCACCATTCTGAATATGCTGAAGCTGAAGGTTCCGGTGGGCCATCAGGTGGACGGAGAGGACATCAGTCCCTATTTCCGGGGGGATTCTTCCTTCCACCGCACCCAGAAGATATTCCAGCATTTCCCGCACCACCATTCCTACGCCAATTTCTATTCCACCTGCCGGAAAGGAGACTGGAAGGTCATTTACAATTACATGGACCAGTACGCCCATACGGATTTGTATTCCGGCAATGGCTACAGGACCGCGGGCCGCTTCCCGTGGCAACTTTTCAATCTGAAAGACGACATCGGAGAGAGCAATGACCTGGCCCAGGACCCGGCGCAGCAGGAACGCCTGATGCGCATGGCGCGCTCCCTGATCCGGGAACTCCGTCAGGCGGATGCGCAATATCCCGTCCTCACCAGGAACGGCCAGGCGGTCGGGACGGCCTACATCCGCATGCCTGATTTCCCGGACGTGGATTCCGACGGCGACGGCGTTCCCGACCTTGTGGAGGACGCCAACGGCAACGGCGTCATCGATCCCGGTGAAACGGACCCGGATGATGCTTCCTCCTTCGTTCCCATCCGGCAATAAACTTTTCACCAACTGGACAAGACTCATGAAGAAAACACGTTGTTTTTCCGTTCTTCCCGGTCGTCTGCGTCTTCTCAGGATCGGCCTTGGGTCCGCCGCCTTCCTCTCCGGGGCCCTTCTGCTGGCGGATGTGCTGGTCAATGCCGGCGGCGGCTCCAGCAATGCGGACAAGACGGGCAACGGCGGCGGCATATTGGATTACGGGCAGGTCACTTTTTCCGGCTCCGCCTCCTATGAAAATAACACGGTGCGCGGCTTCTCCCAGGGCGGAGCGGTTTACGCAGGTTCCGTAGTCCAGCAGGCCGCCGTTTCCTTTACCGGCAACAGGGCGGAGGGCGGCAGCGGCGGCGCGCTCTACAGCCGCGGGAACGTGCAGGTAGCGGCGGGTTCCTCCTTTTCCGGCAACGCGGCGGCCCACAACGGGGGCGCCCTGTGCCTGGATGCCAATGACGGGGAGGAGGAGCGCACCGTGAACGTGGAAGGCGGCTGTTCCTTTACCGGAAACAGCGCCGGAAACCTGGGGGGCGCCGTTTACGTTTCCGGCGGCAGCGCGGAGGCTCCCACCGTGCTCAACCTCCGGTCCACGGATTCCTCCCGCCCCGTTTCCTTCAGCGGCAATTTCCGGGGGCGTTCCGCAGGAGCCTCCACGGGCGGCGTGCCCAATTCCATCACGGTCATGGGCCATGTGCGCCTGGTGATGCATGCGGACCCGGATTGCCTGGTCAGCATGGAAGACCCTCTTTATTCCTTCGCCGGGTATTCCTCCACCTCCAGCCTGAGAAAGACGGGGGGAGGAACGCTGGGCTTAGGCGGCGGCATTTCCCTGTGCCATTTTCCGGTGAGCGTGGAAGGCGGAACGGTGCGGCTCGGCACGAACGCCGGCGTGCGCGGAATGACGCGGCTGGACGTGGCCGCGGGGGCATGCCTGTCCTTCTCTCTCCCCCGGAACCCCGGCCAGGAGGCCAAGTGGAGCGCGGAGGGGCCAGTGTCTCTGGACAGCACGGCGGAAATCCGCGTGGCTCTCCCTGCCATGGCCGGGAAGGAACAGGAGCAGAGCTGGAAGCTGGTGGAAGGGACCACTCTTTCCATGGCGGCTCTTCCCTCCGTTTCCTATGACGCCGCCAGTGCGGAAGCCTGGAAGAGTGAGGGTTCTTTTTCCCTGAAACAGGAGAATACGGCGGGAAAAAGCGCCCTGGTGCTAGCCTGGACGCGTACGCCTTCCCCGTATGACCAATGGAAGAAGGACCATTTTGCCGACGGAACGCCGGAGGACCAGACTGTCCCGGACGCCTGTCCCGCGGGCGACGGCATCACCAACCTGATGAAGTATGCCGCGGGGCTGGACCCGAACAAGCCCTGCGGAAGCGTCACGAGGCTGGCGGTCAGGGAGGAAAACGGGGAATGCCGCCTGGTGCTGGAATGGCCGGTGAATACGGCGGCCACGGACGTGACGTTCAGCGTGGAAAGCACGGAAGACCTGGTTACCTGGAGGGAGGAAGCGACGGTCGAGCCATCCGGAGACCGTGCCGAATACCTTGATCCCATAGTGATTGACAGCAACGCGCCGACGCGGCGGTTCCTGAGGCTGAAGGTGTCGCGGGAATAAGGTGAAGGCTGTCCATTTTTTATCCTGAACCGCCTGGTGAGTGGATCCAGAGGATGGATGATGCAGGCCTTCCTTTCCGGGATGCCGGAGGCACAATCCCCGCGGCATGTGGAAATAGCCGGGTTTAATGGGTTGGCCAGTTCATATTCATACGGAGAAAGACGGAGCTTGCGGGCAGAGGGGGTGTTGGGTGCAGTTTCATCAACCCTTTTCCGGGGGATGTTCTGGCGGGTCATGAAAAAGGGCTGTTCCGCCGGATGCGGGACAGCCCCTGAAAAGGAATGGCGGTTAAACGCCGCAGATTATTTGGAGAGCACCTTTTGGACGGCGGCAACGACGTTGTCCACGTTCATGCCGAGCTCGTCCAGAACTTGCGCTCCGGGTGCGGAGAAGCCGAAGCGGTTGATGCCCACGGCTTCGCCCTGGCAGCCCAGGTATTTCCACCAGAGGTCCGTGACGCCGGCTTCCACGGAAACCCTCTTCGCGCAGGAGGAGGGAAGCACGCTTTCCCGGTATTCGGCAGACTGCTTGTCAAAGCGGAAGAAGCTGGGCATGGAAACCACGCGGATTCCTTCTCCGGTTTTTTCCGCCGCCTTCAGGGCCAGTTCCAGTTCGGAACCGCTGGCAAGGATAATGGCCTTCAAGGTTCCCTGTTCCTTCCGGGCTACGTAGCCGCCTTTCAGCACGCCTTCCCGGCGCGTTTCCACGGGAATATTGTTCAGGGTCGCTACCTTCTGGCGGGTCAGGATGAGGGCGGTGGGGCCGTCGGCGCGCTGCATGGCGGCCATCCAGGCTCCTGCGGTTTCTTCCGGGTCCGCCGGGCGGATGACGTCCAGGTTCGGGATGACGCGGAGGCCGGAGACGGTTTCCACCGGCTGGTGGGTGGGGCCGTCTTCGCCCACGGCCACGGAATCGTGCGTCAGGATGTAGGTGACGGGCAGGCCGCTGAGGGCGGCCACGCGGATGGCGGCGCGCATGTAGTCCACAAAGACGCAGAACGTGGCGGCGCTCACGCGGAACAGGCCGTCATAGGCGATGCCGTTGCAGATGGCGGCCATGGCATGTTCACGGATGCCGAACCAGAAGTTGCGCCCTTCCGGGGTTTCCGCAGAGAAGTCCCCCGCGCCGGAAAGGTAGTTTTTATTGGAGCTGTACAGGTCCGCGCTGGTGGTCAGGAACCAGGGGTCCGCCTTGGCGATGGCGTTGATGGCGACGGCTCCGGCGGAACGCGTGGCGTCGCTGTAGTCCTGCGGGAAGGCGGGGATGGCCTTGTCCGAGTCCGCGGGATTGACGCCCCTGGCGCAGGCGCAGATGCCGGAGTCCAGTTCCGCGGCCAGTTCCGGATAAGCCCGGCGCCATTGTTCGTAGGTGGCGTTCCAGGCGTTGAAAGCTTCTTCCCGTCTGGCCTTGAGGTCCGTGAAGGCGCTGCGGACGTCTTCGGAAACGTAATAGCGTTCCCCGGCAGGAATGCCCCAGTTGGCGTGGGCTTCTTCCTGGAGCTTGGCTCCGCCTTCCCCGTGGCCCTTCGTGGTGCCTTCAATGCCGGGGATGCCTTTGCCGATTACCGTTTTGGCGATGATGAGCTGGGGCTTGCCGTTCCTGGCGTTTTTGGCGGCTTCCACCGCTTCCGCGATGGCCTTGAGGTCGTGCCCGTCGATCTGGCGCACGTCCCAGCCCAGGGCTTCATACACGGCGCGCGGGTCGGCAAGCTGGGTGCGTTCCGCAGGGGCGTCCAGCGTGATGTCGTTGGAATCGTAAATGAGAATGAGGTTGTCCAGCTTCAGGACGGCGGCCAGGGCGAGGGATTCGCGGGCCACGCCTTCCTGGAGGCAGCCGTCCCCCGTGAGGCAGAAGATGTGCTGGGTGAAGATGTCCATGCCGGGCTTGTTGAACCGAGCGGCGGCGCGCCTGGCGGAGAGAGCGAAGCCTACGGCGTTCGCAATGCCCTGGCCCAGCGGCCCCGTGGTGCATTCCACGCCTTCCGTATCCCGGAATTCCGGGTGGCCGGGCGTGATGGAGCCCTTGTGGCGGAAGCCCTTGAGGTCTTCAATGCCGATGTTGAATCCCGACAGGTGCAGCCAGCCGTAAAGGAACATGGAGCCGTGGCCGGCGGAGAGAATGAAGCGGTCACGGTTGAGCCAGCGGGGCTGCGCGGGGCAGATGTTGAGCAGATCGCCGAACAGGACGGCCCCGATTTCGGCGCACCCCAGCGGCAGGCCCAAGTGGCCGGATGAGCAGTCGTGAACGGCATCCATGGCAAGTCCCCGCGCCTGGTTGGCGGCTTTTTGGAGAAGGTCAAGATTCATGCCCGGGCAATATGAGCAGATCAGCCCCATATTGGAAGCCTAAAATGCGTCTCCGGCAACAGGGCGGAGCGGGGGAAAAGCATTGAAGATGGAAGCGCCGGGCATCTCCGGTCCGCATGCCGCGGCGCCCCCTGCGGCACATGGCCCGGCATGCGCAGGCGGTTCAGGCCACGAAGCTGCGGAGGAACGTGTTGGGCGTCCTTAGCCCATTTCTCTTTCACGGCTCCATTTGACCCCGTTTTTGATGACCTTGGCCGGGTTTCCCGCCAGAACGGTGAATTCCTCCCGGAAGGATTTGGTGACGACCGATTGCAGGCCGACAACCGTATTTGCCGGGATGATGGCATTTTTGGTGAAGGTTGCCCCCTGCCCGATCCAGCAGTGGTCGCCGATGAGGACGCCCTGCGGCTGGTCGTTGAGCAGTTCCCCCGTGTCGGCGTCCATCAGGCGATGGGAGTCGTTTGCCCAGATGGTGATTCCGGAGGACAGCATGCAATCGTTACCAATGTGGCATTTGCCGCCCACAAGCATGACCGCTAATCCTTCGATGCTCGTCGAATGGCCGATGGACAGGGCGCTTCCGGATGCAGCTGCCAGAATGCTGACATTGTTCCAGTGGCTGTGCCCGGACGACGAGGAGCCGAATTCGATTTTTGCGCCGCGGACATGTTTCCAGATGTGGATGGAGATATTGTTTAAGGAGAGCGGAGCATGGAAGATGAGCGTGTTGTGCTCTCCCTCAATGTTCAGCCGGACGGACCCCGGTATCTGGTACGGCTCGACAAGCTGTTTTTCGCCGGAAGGAAGAATGAGAAAAATGCGGTTTCCCACCGGGTTTACATAACCTTCCCCTCCCTCCTTCAAACCCAGGCGGACGCGGCGCTTCTTTCTCGTTTGCGGAGAAAGAGATAGGTTGCAATAGATTGTTGCAAGAAAACGGTTCATGAGGAAAGCCCCGATTCTTCATCGAGAAAGGCACTCTCCCGGATTCTCCATTCAGGGTCAAGCGGAAAATGGCGCAACGGCTTTGGCCCCGTTGCCTGGCGGCAGCCGCCGGGAGGGCTTGGCTTCATGGGGTACGCCATGCGCCGTTTTCCCGTTCCGCGAAGGAAGGCCGCAAGCAAGTTGTTTGCCTTTCCGGGATTTGAAAGAAACTTTGTTGACACCCTTGAAAAAATTAGTTTATAATAATTCTAACTAAAAGACACCATGAGTGACCAAAAGAATTTAACGACCTCCGTCGGAGCGCCCGTTCCGGATAACGAAAACGTGCTCACGGCCGGCCCCCGCGGCCCCATGCTGCTCCAGGACGTCTGGTTCCTGGAAAAGCTGGCTCATTTCGACCGGGAAGTGATCCCGGAACGGCGCATGCATGCCAAGGGCTCCGGCGCCTTCGGCACGTTTACCGTGACGGGGGACATCACCCGTTACACGAAGGCTGCCATGTTTTCCGGAATTGGCAAGAAGACCGACCTGCTGGTGCGGTTTTCCACCGTGGCCGGGGAACGGGGAGCGGCGGACGCGGAGCGCGACATCCGCGGCTTTGCCATCAAGTTTTACACGGAGGAGGGAAACTGGGACCTGGTGGGCAATAATACCCCGGTTTTCTTCCTGAGGGATCCGCTCAAGTTCCCGGACCTGAACCACGCCATCAAGCGCGACCCGCGCACCAACATGAGAAGCGCGCGGAACAACTGGGATTTCTGGACTTCCCTGCCGGAGGCTTTCCACCAGGTCACCGTCGTGATGAGCGACCGCGGCATTCCTTCCTCCTACCGCCACATGCACGGGTTCGGCAGCCATGCGTTCAGCATGCTGAACGCGGACAATGAGCGGGTATGGGTGAAGTTCCACCTGAAAACCCAGCAGGGCATCAAGAACCTGACGGACGCGGAGGCGGAAGCGATTATCGCGAAGGACCGGGAGAGCCACCAGCGGGATTTGTAAGAGAGCATTGAGCGGAAGGATTTCCCGCGCTGGACGATGTACATCCAGGTGATGACCCAGGAGCAGGCCAAGGCATGCCCCTTCAATCCGTTTGACCTGACCAAGGTATGGCCGCACGGGGATTACCCCCTCATGGAGGTGGGCGTGCTGGAACTCAACCGGAATCCGGACAACTATTTCGCCCAGATTGAGCAGGCGGCGTTCAACCCGGCCAACGTCGTTCCCGGCATCGGCTTTTCCCCGGACAAGATGCTCCAGGGGCGCCTGTTCTCCTACGGGGACGCCCAGCGGTACAGGCTGGGGGTGAACCATAACCAGATTCCGGTGAACGCCCCCCGCTGCCCGTTCCACAGTTACCACCGGGACGGCATGATGCGTGTGGACGACAATGCGGGAAGCACGCTGGGCTATGAGCCGAACAGTTACGGGGAGTGGCAGGAACAGCCGGAGTTCCGGGAACCGCCGCTGGAGCTGGACGGCGCGGCCTGGCACTGGGATTTCCGCGAGGATGACGACGATTATTATTCCCAGCCCCGCGCCCTGTTCCGGCTGATGAATCCGGAGCAGAGGGAGGCCCTGTACGGCAATACCGCCCGCGCCATGGGCGACGCGCCGGACTTTATCAAGCAGCGCCACATCGACCACTGCATGCAGTGCGACCCCGAATACGGGGAAGGAGTGGCCAAGGCCCTCGGCATGTTCAAGGGATAGTCAAATTTGGGTGTTCCGGGCGGAAGTTTCTCCGGAAGGGGAGGCTTCCGCCCGTTTTTTACCCGTTTGACGCAGCCAGGGGATTGATGGCCATGAATTCCGGCAGGCAGGACACGGAATCGTGAAATATCAGGTGCGGAGGGAGGACGGATGGAGTAATGTGGCCTGGTGGATGTGAATGTGTTGCTTTTTGATGATTTTGAGACGCTGGATGCATTCGGCCCGGTGGAAGTGCTGGGCAAAGTAGAGGAATACCGGCTGCGTTATTTTTCCGAACATGGCGGAACCGTCGCAAGTGCTCAAAAGACGGTAATTGTCACTGAACCGGCCACGGAGGCGGACGGCTGCGGAATTTTAGTGGTTCCGGGAGGAAGGGGGACGCGCCGCCTGGCGGTTTTTCCGCCTTTCCTGCATTTTCTCCGGGGCATGGCGGACGATGCGGAGTATTGCCTGTCCGTCTGCACAGGGGCCGCGCTGCTGGCCGGCTGCGGCGCGCTGGACGGCAGAAGGGCGACTTCCAACAAGAAGTCTTTTGCATGGGTGAAGTCCGTCCGCGGCGCAGTCGGCTGGGAGGAACGTGCCCGGTGGGTGGCGGACGGGAAGTTTTATACTTCCTCCGGCGTTTCCGCCGGAATGGACATGGCCCTCGGGTTTGTGAGCGACCGGTTTGGCAGGTCACGGGCGGAGGGAATAGCGGAGCAGCTCGAATACGTGTGGAATGATGACTGCACCAGGGACGTGTTCGCGCGGAAATGAGGTTTTTTCATGGCTGGAATCCCTGCGCGGCCAGCGGAACCGCGGCATTGCGGGAAGAACGCGTTTTCTGCTTTCTGTGAGGAAAGAGCCTGTTATATAATAGAGGGCAGAAGTACATGAAAATCGTAGTTAAAGTAGGAACGGGCGTTCTGACCCGTGAGAACGGGACGCTGGATGGTTCTTCCATCGTGCATCTGGTCAGCGCGCTGGCGGACCTGATGCAGCAGGGCCACCAGGTGGTGCTGGTGAGCTCCGGTGCTGTGGGTTCCGGCGTGTCCGTCCTGGGGCTGCCGTCCTATCCGCAGGAGTTGTCCCTGAAGCAGGCATGCGCGGCCGTGGGGCAGACGCGGCTGATGCAGACGTATGAGAATCTTTTCAACCATTTTGACGTGGATGTGGCCCAGCTCCTGCTGACGGCAGAGGATTTGAAGCGCCGCCGCCACAATGTGCAGGCTACGGTGCTGCGCCTGTTTGAACACGGAGGCATCATCCCGATCGTGAATGAGAACGATACCGTATCCGTGGAAGAGCTGAAGTTTGGGGATAACGATATTCTTTCCGTGCACATGGCGCGCCTGGTGGAGGCTGACGCGCTGTTCATCCTGACGAGCGTGGACGGCCTGTATCCCCCCGGAGGCAGCCGGGAAGCCATCATTCCCCGGGTGGAGGACGTGGATGCCGTGCTGGCGTTCGCAGAGGAGGACCGGGGCCGCTTTTCCATGGGCGGCATGAGCGCCAAGCTCCAGGCCATCCGGGAGGCCGTGAATGCGGGGACGGGCGTTTACATGCTGCACGGCCGCCATCCGGAACGCATCGCGCTGCTGCTGGAGGGGAAGGCGGAAGGAGCTGGAACGTATTTTGTACCGAAGGGATGAAGTTATGAAGATGGAGAATCCTCTTGAACCGGTGGGACGGGCCGCGCTGGCGGCTTCACGGGAGATGCTTGCCCTGGAGCCGCAAGAGAAGGCGCAGGCCCTGCGCCTGATGGCCGCAGGCGTTCGGAGCGCCGCGGAAAAGATTGTCCGGGAGAACGGCCTTGATATGGAAGAGGCCCGGAAGGGCGGCCGCAATGCCGCGTTTCTGGACAGGCTTCTCCTGACGCCGGAGCGCGTGGAGCACATGGCCCGCGGCATGGAGCAGGTGGCGGCCCTCCCTGATCCCGTGGGCGAATGCATCCGGGAATGGACGCGCCCCAACGGCCTGCATATCCGCCAGGTGCGCGTTCCCCTGGGGGTCATCGGTTTTATTTACGAGAGCCGCGGCACCGTTACCTGCGATGCCGCCGCCCTGTGCCTGAAGTCCGGGAATGCCGTCATTCTGCGCGGCGGGAGCGAGTCCCTGCGGACCAACCGGGTTCTGGCGGAGGTTCTGCGCGCCGCGCTGAAGGAGTCCGCCGTCCCCGCGGACGCCGTGCAGCTTCTTGATTCCGGCAGCCGGGATGAGGTGCGGCAGTTGTGCGAGCTGGATTCTTTCCTGAACGTGGTCATTCCCAGGGGTGGAAAGGGGCTGATCCGCGCCGTGACGGAGTACGCCAGGGTTCCCGTGCTGAAGCATCTGGACGGCGTTTGCCACGTGTATGTGGACGCCGCAGCGGATTTGAAAATGGCCGTGAACGTGCTGGACGACGCCAAGACACAGCGCCCGGGCGCTTGCAATGCGGCGGAAACC
>ENA-OWOF01000583-OWOF01000583.1-gut-metagenome-genome-assembly--contig:-NODE-583-length-12079-cov-8.008749_pt1 | contig 12079 bp, 14 predicted proteins | sample MGYA00248255_ERZ651790 | MGnify/ENA primary metagenome ERZ651790 (study PRJEB26908, sample SAMEA4031711) | gut metagenome | biome: gut; feature: normal infant; material: stool | place: China | collected 2015...
ATCACCTTGGAGGTGGGCTACGACCGGGAGAACGTGGACAAGGGCGGCTACCGTGGTCTGACCCAGACCGACCGCTATGGCAGGGTCATCCCCAAAGCAGCCCACGGCACTGTCCGGTTTGATGCCCCTACCAATCTGGGCAGCACCCTCATCAACGAAAGCGCAAAGCTGTTTGAGCGCATCACCGACCCGGCGCTGACGGTGCGGCGCATTACCATCAACGCCAACAAGGTCACGCCGGACGAGGGCTTCTATCAGGTGGACTTTTTCACCGACACCAAGAAGCTGGAAAAGGAGAAAAAACTCCAGCAAGCCATGCTGGGCATCAAGAACAAGTACGGCAAAAACGCCGTGCTGAAAGCCAGCAGCTACGAGGAGGGTGCCACCATGCGCCAGCGCAACGCACAAATCGGCGGGCACAGTGCAGGAGATTCGGCGGGAGGTTCAGATGGAAAACTACAAAAATAGCAAAATCGGGCGGGAGACCGCCCAAAAGTATGGGGACATCCTAGAGATGGAACGCCCCCAGACCGAAGAATCCCTCCGCAAGCACCCCCGCATGACCCTTCAGAACCGTGCCAAGATCTTCTCGCCCTTCTCTCCGCTGCGGGGCTATGACGAGCAGCTTGCCGCAGAAAAGCAGCGCACCGAGCGGGTGCCCAAGCGCATTCTGACCGAGGAAGAAATGTCCACCCTGTCTGATCGGCTGATGCAGGTCACGAAGGGCATGACCATTACGGTACGGTATTTCAAGGAGGACACTACCCACCCGGAGGTTCCGGCGGTGGGCAACTACCTCACCCTGACCGGAAAAGCAGACCGCATCGACCCGGTGTTCCGCACTTTGCAGGTGGGCGACACCGTGGTGACCTTTGAAGATCTGGTGGAGGTCAGCGGGGAAGGCATCATGGACATCGATGCGTATCTGGGCATCATGGAAGAATGAGATTGCAAAGGAATGCTGAAAGAGATGTTTATGGGACAGCTCTTTCGCTAAAATGACCTCAGAAGAAGCAAAACACACTTCGGATGGAGGAAAATACAATGGCAAACGGTGATTACGGCTATTTCGGCAAAGGTTCCACGGGCTATGCCCAGTACATGACGGCCTTCAACCGCAACTTCGGCGGCTCGTCCGGCGGCGGTGGCGGCGGAAACCACAACAATGGCGGCGGTGGGGGAGACGGCAGCGGCTGCGGCTGCCTCATCGCCATTGCGGTGGTGGTCGTGCTGGTGCTCCTCGGCATGGGAAGCTGAGGGCATCCCCACGGTGCAGAGCGGCTTGTGGTAAACGGCGGAAAAAACTAAAAAAGCACTTGACCCTGACGTTGCGTCATAGCGTATACTGAGCTTGTCGCAAGGGAGGAAAACGAAATGATGACTGTCAAGGAAGTGAGCAATCTGACCGGGGTGAGCATTCGGACGCTGCAATATTACGATAAAATCGGTCTGCTGCATCCGGCGCATCGAACGCAGGCAGGCTATCGCCTGTATGATGATGCTGCACTGGAACGATTGCAACAGATTTTGCTGTTCCGAGAACTGGAATTTTCACTGGAGGATATCCGAAAAATTCTGAAAAACCCGGAATTTGACCGGGAAAAGGCACTGGAACAGCAGATCACTTTGCTGACCATGAAAAAACAGCATCTGGAAAAGTTAATCGCTCTTGCGGAGAAGATTCGGACAACAGGAGGAAACGTTATGGATTTCAACGCATTTGACACACAGAAGATCAGGGAATACGAAGAACGTGCAAAGAAAGAGTGGGGCGCAACCACAGAGTATCAGGAATTTGAGGCAAAAAACGCCCAGCGGACACAGAAGGAATCTGGCAGCATCAACGAGCAGTTGATGGAGATCGTAGCGGCATTCGGAACACTGCAAACCAGAGAACCGGCAGACCCCGCAGTACAGGCACAGGTGAAAAAGCTGCAGGACTTTATCACGGAAAATTACTATACCTGCACGAAGCCCATTCTGTATCAACTTGGACAGATGTACGGTGCTGGCGGCGAGTTTACGGAGAACATTAACGCTGCCGGGGGAGAAGGCGCTGCAGAATTCGCACAGAAAGCCATTGAAATTTATTGCCGATAAGCAAAATGCCTTGCGTGACCCAGTCACAGAAAATCTAACTAGGAAATGTTATCATATGGTCACAGGAAACACCAACAACATTCCGATGGAGGATTTGAATATGAAGGCAAAGTTTTATATCTGTGAGCACTGTGGCAACCTGGTCACCACCATCCACAACGCAGGCGTTCCGCTGGTCTGCTGCGGCGAAAAGATGAAGGAGCTGCTCCCCAACACCGTGGAAGCCAGCGGTGAAAAGCATCTGCCGGTGGCAGAGCGTTCCGGCAGCACCCTCACGGTTACGGTGGGTGCGGTGGAGCACCCCATGGTGGATGTGCACCACATCCAGTGGCTTTTTGTGGAGACCGAAAACGGCGGACAGCTCCGCTATCTTACCCCCGGGCAGGCACCCAAGGCGGTGTTTGAGCTGGGCAGCGAAAAGCCGGTGGCGGTCTACGCCTACTGCAACCTGCATGGTCTGTGGATGACGAAACTTTAAGAAATAAACGGGCTCCTGCCAGTGGTTAAACGCTTGCAGGGGCCTGTTTTGGCGTGCAGCCAATGGTTCTGGCGCAGGCGTATCAGACAAAAATGGAGTAAATATTGAAATACAGAGAGATCGTGGACGGCATTTTTCTTGACCGTCCCAACCGTTTTATTGCCCATGTAGATGTGAACGGCACGGTGGAAACCGTCCATGTCAAAAATACCGGACGGTGCAAGGAACTGCTGCTGCCCGGTGCGGCGGTGCGTCTGGAAGTGTCAGACAACCCGAAACGCAAGACAAAATACGACCTTGTGGCGGTACGCAAGCAGGAACTTGGCTGGGTCAATATGGACAGTCAGGCACCCAACAAGGTGGTAGGAGAATGGCTCTCAAAGCAGGAATTTGACCTTGTCAGGCCGGAGTTCCCCTACGGAAAATCCCGTATTGATTTTTACATGGAAAAGGGCGAACAGAAATACCTGCTGGAAGTCAAAGGCAGCACGCTGGAAGTGGGCGGCATTGGCTATTTCCCGGATGCACCTACCGAGCGGGGTGTGAAGCACCTGCACGAGCTGGCGCAGGCACAGCAGGCAGGGTATCGGTGCGCAGTGGCTTTCGTGATTCAGATGGAAGGCATCACCGAGGTGCGGCCAAATGTCAGCAAACAGCCAGAGTTTGGTACGGCACTGGCCGAGGCCAAAGCTGCAGGTGTGCAGGTGCTGTTTTTGCTCTGCCATGTAGGGCGGGATAGTCTGGAAATCGTGGAGCAGTGGGAAGGGTGAAAAGAGAGAAAACAAAAGAACACGCCACTTGCGTTTGTTAAACACCGACGGCGTTTAATTTGTTGCGATGAATCGTAAAAAATGCTATCTGTGAAAAATGTAGAAAATCTGATGTGTTTGTGTCACAAAGTAAGACATATTGATGTTTTTCAAATGAATTTATGAGTAAATATGCACGAAATTGGCGAAACAATACCTTCTTGTGAGTTTGTTGCTTAAAAATCGTTGCGATACGACGGAAAAAGGACTTGACGGAAGAAAAACTCTATGATAATTTATGAACAAATTTGACTTTAATGAAATAAAGTTGAGTTTGAGCCGTCATGCGCTATTTTGGCATGAAAAGGAGAAAGCATCTTTATCGCAGGGAGGATTGCAAACAAAACCCAGTTCCTCCGCCCAAACCGCTGCGTAGCAGCAGAAAGGACGACCGAATATGAGTTATGACAAAGTGCAAGTCGGCAACAGAATCCGCGGAAGCCGCCTCGAAAAAGGCTGGACGCAGGAACGGCTTGCAGCAGAAGCTGAAATTTCAGTGTAGCAGCTTCGCGCATTGGAAAAAGGACAGCGCAATCTGGGAGTAGACCACTTGGGACACCTGTCGAACGCAATGGGAGTCAGCAGCGATTTCCTGCTGAAAGGTTGTTCTGAAAACAGTATATTGGTTTGCAAGATGCTGGATGACCTCAAGAAAAAATTGCAGCCACCAAAGCAAATCGCAGAAAAATGAGCGGTTTTGTTGCTGAAACAGTATGTTTTAGTGCTTTACAGTGATGAAAACACTTGCTATAATATCGCCATGGCGCAAGTTTCAGTTGCGCAAGAGGGAGAATTGCCTGAAATGCATTAAAGGCTGATAATACTCCGTGAGCTGCTCACAAGAGTAGCTCCATCGAGTCGCGGTCATTGTGCATTTTCAAGCTGAAAACAGGCCGGGACTCGGAAAAGGAGTCTCGGCCTGTTTGTGTTTCCGGCGCAAAGGAAAGGATTGAACAATGCGATTTGATGCAAAAGAATTCGGCGAACGTATCCGCGATTTGCGGAAAAAGCAAGGGATTACGCAGGAACAGCTGAGTATAATGCTGAACGTTAGTGCGAACCATCTTGCAAAAGTTGAAACGGGAAGCCGCTGCTGCTCGATTGAGTTGCTGCAGGATCTTTCGTCCTGCCTGAATGTCAGAACGGACTATCTGCTGAACGGAGATGCACCGCATAACAACCATCTGAGGGAAAGACTGACGTTTCTTGCACAGGAATTAGAAAAGATTACGGCGGACCTCCCGGTATGGGGATAGGAAAAAGCAGAATCCTCTTTTTCAATGCCCAAAAGCGTGGTAGAATAGGTAAAAGATTCAGTATCTGAAAAACGGAGCGCGCAACAATGAAGATTCTGGTCAGCGCCTGCCTGCTGGGCGAAAACTGCAAATACAGCGGCGGAAACAATTACAATCAGGCGGTCTGTGATTTTGCGCGAGGGCATCAGGTGGTTCCGGTCTGCCCGGAGGTTTTGGGCGGCCTGCCCACACCGCGGTGCCCGGCGGAAATCGTGCAGGGCGTTGTCACGAACAAAGAGGGCATCAATGTGGACCGGGAGTTCCGAGCGGGCGCAGCCAAGGCCCTTGCCATCGCAAAAGAAAATGGGGTGGAGCTTGCCATCCTGCAATCCCGCAGCCCCAGCTGCGGCGTGAAGGAAATTTACGATGGAACGTTTTCTGGGACAAAGATTCCCGGACAGGGTGTTTTTGCCAAGATGCTGATGGACGAAGGCGTCCGTGTTCTGGATGCCGGGGAATTGCCTAAAATTATCTTGAAAAATGAGGACGGAAAATGTCAATCAAACTGATTTGCAGCGACATTGACGGTACGCTGCTGCAATACGGCAAAAAGGAACTGGAAGACGAAATCTTTGAGCAGATACGGGAGCTGCATCGGCGCGGCATTCTGTTTTGCCCGGCATCCGGTCGGCAGTATACCAGCCTGCGCAAGCTCTTTGCACCGGTGGCAGACTGTTGTGTGTTTCTCTGCGAAAACGGCGGCGTGATCTATAAAGACGAACAGTGCATCGCCAAGAACCCGATGCCGCGCGCGCTGGCCGAAGAAATCGCCAACGACCTGTGGACCCGCAGCGACGGGCAGGGCGAAGTGATGCTTTCCGGTCAGAATACTGCATACCTGATGGAGCGGGGTCTGGGAATGCTCAAGCGTATTCAGTTCATCGGGAACAATTATCAAATCATCCATGACCCTTCCGAGGTGCCGGAGGAGATCACAAAAGTATCGGTGTATTTGCACGAAGGCGTAGAATCTTACACGGAACGGTTTGTCCCACGATGGAAAGAGGCGAACTGCGCTGTGGCAGGGCCGTACTGGATCGACACCACCTTTGCCAACAAGGGCATCGGTGTGCGCAGCATCTGCAAGACTCTGGACATCGCCCTTGCCGATGTGATGGCTTTTGGCGACAATTATAACGATGTGTCGATGCTGGACATTGTGGGTGTGCCCTACATTATGGATGGTGCCGCCGCACCGCTGCGGGAAAAGTACCCGAACCATACACCCCGCCCAGAGGATGTGCTGCGGGAGTTCTTGAAGCAGAACTGAATTTTGCACGCATGTGTGCAAAATTCAAAATGATACGATATAAGGAAATATTTTGACATGACGAAAGTGCTTTTCATCTGCCATGGAAACATTTGCCGCAGCCCAATGGCCGAATTTGTAATGAAAGACTTGGTGGCCAAAGCCGGGCTTTCTGATAAATTTGAAATCGCATCCGCCGCCACCAGCACCGAGGAGATCGGCAACCCGGTCTATCCGCCCGCCCGGCGGAAGCTGGCCGAGCACGGCATCTCCTGCGAGGGTAAAACCGCCCGGCAGATGACCCGGCGTGATTACGAAACCTACGATTATCTGATCGCCATGGATCACAACAACCTGCGCAATATGGCGCGCTTTGTGGGCGGCGACCCGGAGCATAAAGTGTCTCTGCTGATGGATCATACCCGTCGCCCCGGCGATGTGGCGGACCCATGGTATACCGGGGACTTTGAAGCTACCTGGCAGGATGTGCTGGAAGGCTGCACGGCTCTGTTGGAAGAACTGCGCTGACAGGAGAATTTTATGACAGAGCGTTATTGTGAAGGTGAACGGTTTGCTGACCTGTCGTTCACCGAGGAGACTTTTGAGGACTGCGACTTTACCGACTGCGTGTTTGTGGATTGCTCCTTTACCAAATGCGAACTGGATCATACCACGCTGAACGAGTGCAAATTCGTGCGGTGTGAGATCACAGGTCTGCGCAGCACCCATTCTTCGGTGCAATCGCTGGATTTTGAGGACTGCCGTTTGCAGGAAATCGAGTGGGCACCGCTGATGTCCAACGGTGCCTTCCCGGACCCTATCCACACGCTGAAAGAGTGCAGTCTGAAATATAACACCTTCACCGAAATGAACTTTAACCGCTTCGACTTTTCGGACGGCAACGAAATTGTCGGCTCCATGTTTGCCAAATGCGAGATGCAGCTGGCGAATTTCAAGGGTGTAGAACTTCACGAAACGGAGTTCTACCAGTGTGATCTGCGCAAGGCGGATTTCCGGGATGCGGCCGGTTATAAGGTGGACATTCTGGGCAGCCGCCTGAAGGATGCGAAATTTTCCCTGCCGGAAGCGGTGAATCTGTTGGCAGATTTGAAGATCAAGCTGTCGTAAGAAGGAGGAAAAATGCGTCAACTCATCATTGCACGAAAAGACCTGCAGATGTCACCTGGCAAGCTGGCGGCGCAGTGCTGCCACGCTTCGCTGGCGTTCCTCGCCGACCCCATCGGCATGGGACAGGGCGTGGAACCCATCGAGAAAGACGGAGAAATTACCGGCTATCGGGCAGAAATCATGTTGGAGAAAGCAACCTATGAAGAATGGTTCGATGGCTCTTTCACCAAAACTATCTGCGGGGCAAAGAACCGCAATCAACTGCTGAAAGCAAAGACAATTGCCGAGGAATTGGGCCTTGTGGAAAACAAAGACTTCTTCCTTATCCGGGATGCCTGCCACACCGAGCTGGAGCCGGAAGAATTTGATGAAAACGGAGAAGGCATGACCCTGACCTGCATCGGTTTCCGCCCGCTGCCGGATGAAATTGCACACCAGATCAGCCATAAGTTCCATTTGTATTGATAGAATTCCTTTATTTTATAAGCATTTTCCACAGTCACTGCAGCCGTTGCAGATCAACTTGCTGCCGCAGGTCTCGCAGTTTGCGCGGAAATGGGGCACATAGAGATCTTCCTGCGGGATGGGGTAGCCCCAGTCGTCCACGAGGTCAAAATGAATGGGCCTGCCCTGAAAATTCATGCCGGATTTATAAGCCATCCGGCTTTGCAGCTGCTTGCTGGGCAGGTGGTAGCGTTTACCGTCCTTGATGAACACGGTGCCGGTCTCGATAAAGCAGAAGGTCACATTGGCATCCACGCATTCCTGCCGGAGAGACTTGACCCAATCGAAATTGCAGGGGCGGGCACCATCGTAGTTTTCGCCGCCGCAGATGACCTGCTCGATCTGCCCGGCGGAAAGGTACTGCCGGATGCTTACTGGCCCGATGAAGGGCGCGCACATGATGCCCTTGTGCTTGAAGGGCAGGTCAAACAGAATGGGAATGCGCTCATCGGCGCGGCGCTGATTTTCACAGGTGACGTTGAAAAAGATGTTGTCCCAACCGCTGCCCCAGTCCGGCGGCAGGCACTCCCGTACCCGCTGCGGCCGTTTGGTGAGCAGAAAAAACACCACATCGCTGCGCTGGCGCATGATGTCCCACGCCTCAACCCGCCACGGGTCGGCTTCTTCCAAAAAGAAATCCGAGGTCATGCAGACCCGGATCTGCTCACCACTCTGGATTTTGTAGTGTCCGGCGCGGTCTTTCTGGAGCGGATAGGAAAAGCCGCTTTTCGTTTTGTAGATCTCGGCTCCGTTTTGGTCCCGCATCCGGTCGAGAAAATACATGTAGCAGTTCTGGCAGCCCTCGCTGCACTTGACGCAGCCGTGCCATGGATTCCAGATGTCGTGCAGGAAGCTCACCTTCTTTCGGTACCTATTATTATAATAGCTGCGCGGACAGGAAACAAGAGCACCCCTTGCACCGCCCCATCGGATGTGATAGGATGAAGAAAACCATGTGAGGGAGGAACCACCATGCCGTTTCTGATGATCCGCAACGACATCACCAAAGTGGCGGCGGATGCCATTGTCAACCCGGCCAACCGGAACCTTTTGCAGGGCAGCGGCACCAGCCGTGCCATCTATCAGGCGGCAGGGGAGCAGGAGCTGACCGCCGCCTGTGAAGCCATCGGCCGCTGCGAACTGGGCAGGGCGGTGTGCACCCCGGCATTCGGGCTGTCGGCAAAGTACGTTTTCCATGCAGTCTGCCCGGCGTGGCACGGCGGCGGGTTCGGCGAAGCTGAACAATTAGCCGGTGCATACCACTCCGCATTGGAATTAGCCGCAGAGTACCACTGCGAGAGCGTGGCTTTCCCGCTGCTGTCCAGCGGAAACTATGGCTACCCCAAAGAACAGGCCTTCCGCATTGCGGTGGACACCATCACACAGTACGTCATGGAGCACGACCTGACCGTGTATCTGGTGCTCTACGACCGGGACTCGCTGGCCGTGAGCCGGAAGCTGTTCGCCTCGGTGGAGGAGTACATTGACGACCACTATGTAGCACAGAACGATGAAAGCTACGGATTTGGCCGTCGGCGCAGGGAATTGTCAGAGCGGCGGAGGCTTCTGGAAGAAGATGCCGCCGTGCCGATGCTAGGTGCAGTTCCGGCACCCAGGATAGCCCGCAGTCTGGAAAGCCTGATGGATAATCTCGGTGAAAGCTTCACCACTCGTCTGCTGCGGCTCATTGACGAGCGGGGGCTGAAAGACTCCACCGTGTACAAGCAGTCCAACATCTCCCGGCAGCATTTCTCCAAAATTCAGTGCAATCGCGAAGTGTTTGTGGGCTTTTTCTTTTTGTTCAAACGCACGCTCCTTTGGACATCGGTAAACAGCATACCATGTGCCTGTTGTTATGCTGTCTGGTCTTTAACATCTGCGAGTGCGGCTTCCAGAGAGGTAAGGTAGTCCTTATGCTTGTGAATGATCTCCAGAATCACATCACGCTGCACATTATCGGGGATAAGCTGTAAAAAGAAGCATGGACGCCCCCGAAAAGGAGAGCGTCCATGCTTCTTGCTGTATCCGAATGGAGGAGATTGCGAAATCAGTGATTGTCCGGGCAGACGATTTCCAGCATCTGATCGAAAACCTCTTCCATCTGCCGCACCAGTGTGAACTGGGTGCGGGCGCGGTCGAGGTTGTGATCCGGGCGAGCAATATGGAAATAATGGTCGCCCTCCAGATAGTCAGTCAGAAAACGGATGCCGCATTCCAGCGTCATGAGCCTTGCACCCCATGCAAGGCTCTTTTTTTCTGCCATGCTCATGGATGCCCCGGCAGTGGAGAGATACCCTTTGGCGAACACTTCGTACAGATGCAGGTCAAAATGGACTTTGCTCTGGTCAGGTTCGTCCTCAGCACAGTCGTTGGCACCGGTGCGGATGGAATCGCCGAAGTCGTAGGCCGAAAGTCCCGGCATCACGGTGTCGAGGTCAATGACACAGATGCCTTTTCCGGTAGCGGCATCGATGAGGACATTGTTGATCTTGGTGTCATTGTGGGTGACGCGCAGAGGAATTTCGCCAGCTGCCAGCTGATCCAGCAGGACATGGCAGTCCTGCTCCCTCGCATGGATAAATTCGATTTCCGATGTGATATTTTTTGCCCGGTCCAGTGCATCGGCGGCGAGGGCTTTTTCAAAATTGGCATAGCGGTTGGGCGTGTCGTGGAAGCGGGCGATGGTTTCGTGGAGGGTGGAGGCCGGATAATCCTCCAGCTGGTTCTGGAACTTGCCCAGCGTCTCGGCCACGGTGCGGAAGTCGGCTTCGCTGCCGACCTGCTGCAAACAGATGGTATCTTCTACAAAGTCATAGGCACGCCATGCGCCGCCGTCTGCATCCAGATAGCAAGTCGACCCCGACAAAGTTGGGATGACATTCAGCGTTTCCCGTGCTGGGTCGCCGCCCTCGGCAAGAATTTTCGCCCGCAGATGCCGGGTCACGCCGCAGACATTCTCCATCAGGCCTACCGGGTTAGTAAAGGTATCTGTGTTGATGCGCTGCAAAATAAAGCGTTTGGAATGATCTTCCCGCCAGACCACAAAGGTGTCGTTGATATGCCCCTCACCATAGTGGTGAGCATCGCAGAGCACAGGCCCGCCAAAATCAAAGGCATTTGCAGCAGACTGGAGCAAAGAAAGGGTAACGGATTTCATCATAAATTCCTCGTTTTCGTTATACTTCATGCCGTTTTGTCGGGGCGGGGCGTTTTCCCTGCCGCGTCTGACGGCGGTATTCGTTGGGGGTCATGCCCTCCGCCTTGCGGAAGCACTGGGAGAAATAGCTGGGGGAGGAAAAGCCCATCAGCTCGCTGATCTGCGCCAGACTGTAGCTGGTGTTGCCCAGCATATGCTTGCTCTCCTCAATGCGGCGGCGGTTCAGGTAAGTAATGGGGGAAATGCCGTACTCCCGCTGGAAGGTGTGGGCCAGGTAGTATTTGTTCAGGTGGGCAAGCTCTGCCAGCAGGTCCAGCGAGATATCCTCGCGGTAGTTGGTGTCCAGATACCGCTTGATCTCGGCGCACTCCCGGTTCTCGGTCGGGGCAGCCTCCTCCAGCTGCAGCGAAATGGTGGTGCAGCGCACTAGCCAGATCAGCAGTACCTCCAGCAGGTCCTGACAAACGGTCTCGCAGCCGTCTAAGCTGCGGTCGGCCTCGGCCAGCAGCATGTGCAGCAACGTGACCATCCGCTCCCGGTTCTCCCGGCAATTGAAGATGGCGTAGTTCGTATCCGCCTTGCTGAACAAAAACTCCATGCTGGCAACGCCCAGCACGATATACTCCAAGGGCGAGGCGTTCAGGCTAAGCTCGGTATGCTCCACCTGCGGGTTCACAATGACCATATCGTCCGGCTTTACCGGGAACAGCTGCCCGGCAAGGTAGAACTGTCCCTCGCCGCTGAGGCAGTAGAACAGCTCCGTGCAGGAGTGGGTGTGGGTGGTACTGTTCCAATCGCCGCCAAATTTGCTTTTGCTGATGTACAGCAGCCGGAAGGATTCCCGCGGAGCGGGCGCGTGGCGGATATCAAAGCGCTGGGTACTCATAGATGATCGGCTCCTTCGGGAAACGCAAATTTTCTAAAAATAAACGCAACATTCTAAAAACATTATCAAAAAATGGTGCGTTGTTTCGTGCACTTTACCCTCATTATAGAGGGAACATACAAAAAAAGCAAGCCCTGATTTTAGGCTAATTTTTATATTTTTGTTTCTCAAGTCCCTTCGAAATATGTCAAAATAGTTACAGACTGGGGATTATGCTGAAACTTTTAAAAGATTTTTAGCACTTTTGCTGAAAGAATTTCCTAAAAAGCAATATTTCTAAAAAAAGAAACAACAAAGACCTTGTTGCGAACCGTAAAAACCTCTATATTGGAACCAGAAAAAACCACAGCCCTCTCGGACGAAGCCTGTTTGCCCCGGCTGTGTTTTGAACGGAATTTTATGATGGAGGATACACTATGAAACGCATTTCTCGTCGCAATTTTCTGAAAGCGGCTGGCGTGGGTGCCGCTGCA